>ENA-OYOM01000001-OYOM01000001.1-human-gut-metagenome-genome-assembly--contig:-NODE-1-length-31304-cov-45.298986_pt1 | contig 31304 bp, 56 predicted proteins | sample MGYA00244034_ERZ653178 | MGnify/ENA primary metagenome ERZ653178 (study PRJEB26926, sample SAMN06165428) | human gut metagenome | biome: ENVO:00009003; feature: ENVO:2100002; material: ENVO:00002003...
TTGTTGAGCCTGAACGAATAATAAGTAATGTAAAAGCTATGTGTGAGATAGCTAATACATATCAAAAATTTATGTAATACTTTTAAAATGTTTGAATTTTAGAAACAGATTCATCAAGACTAGGATGTTGAACATCTAAGCAATTTAAATTTTGATAAATAGTAGTATATAAAGAAGCAACTTGAATACCAAGTTCTTTATTATATTCTATATTATCATCATATGAATTAGTACACATGGTTTTTTGTAAACTAGGTAATTTAGCAAGTGTAAGTTGTAAAGCAATTTCTTCTTTAGTCATGTTATCACCACCTTTCTGGTGTTCAGGCTCAAGAGAATTATAACAATACAAAAATAAAAAGAATGTCAAAAGGTGTCGAAGAAAATAAAAATTTGAAAGGAGATGATACAAATGACAAAAAGAGAGCAAAGATTAGTAAGACAAGCTCAAATAAGAGCAATAAAAGCTACATTAAGTTTTGTAGCATTATACAGTTTAAGCTTAGCGGGAATAGTTTATATGTTTATGAAATAAAAAAGGAGAGATGAAGAATGTTTAATGTTTTAGAAAAAATAAAAACAATACTGAGACAAAGCGAGAAGATAAAAAGACAAGAAGACTTAATAAGTGAGCAGAACGATGAATGGGTAGTATTATACACAGAAAATAAAGAATTAAGATTTGAAAATGAAGAATTAAAGTTTAACAAAGACATAGCTGAAAGAAGAAATGTCGAATATGCAAGAATGACAAAAGCTATTGCAGATGAATTAAATACTAATCAATACAACAGTGTTGAAAACTTAACAAATAAAATAAAAAGTATGCTATGTGTCGGCAAACATTTCTAGCATACTAATCAAAAATACTTAAATTAACGCATTCTCTGTAATTATATTAACATAATTTACAGAAAAATGCAAGAAAAGGAGAGAAAAAAGTGGATAAATTTAAAGAAATTAAATACGAAATTAAAAAGTTAAGCGAATGTTTAAACTGTTTAGAAAAAGCTTATAAATGTCTAGTAGATGTAGATGATACAGATGAAATTTATATAGAGATAGTAGAAATTGCTGAAAAAGCAAATGATGTAAAGATGAAAAAAGAAATTGAACTGGAGGGAATGTAATGGAAAATCAAGAGTTAATAGTTGTTAAGCAATTACCTGAGATTGAAGAACATTTAAAGAATGTATCTTTAGAAATAGATAAAAAAGTAAATGAAGCTAGAAGTTTAGTTTGTACAGAAGAGAATAAACAAGCAGTTAAAAATATAAGAGCAGAATTAAAGAAAGAATTAGAACAATTTGAAATACAAAGAAAAGCTGTAAAAGAAAAAGTATTAGCACCATATATGCAATTTGAAGAAGTGTATAAAGAGTGTATTTCAGATAAATTCAGAGAAGCAGATAAAGTTTTAAAAGAAAAAATAGATGCAATAGAAATAGAACAAAAAAAGAGATTAGAAGATGGAGCAAGAGAGTATTTTGAAGAATACATGGCTAGTAAAAATATCGATTTTATAAAATTTGAAAGACTAGGATTAAAAGTAGGTTTAAGTGACAATCCTACAAAATTAAAAAAACAAATAATAGCATTTATAGACAAAATAGTTGATGACTTAAATTTAATTGAAACACAAGAACATAAGGCGGAGATTTTAGTTGAATATAAACAAACATTGAATGTGAGTAATGCTATTACAACAGTTGCAAATAGATTTAGAGCAATTGAAGAAGAAAAGACAAGAATTACATATAACGAACAAAAAGAAATAAAACAAACGAATACAGAAATTGAACAACAAAAAGCATTTGATAGAGAAATGCAAGATACACAAATAAATCAAAAAACATACACAATAACATTTAAAGTTACAGGGACAGCACCAAGACTAAAACAATTAAAAGATTATTTGATAAGGGAGGGATTCCAATATGAGTAATGAATTAGCAGTAGTTTATAAGGTCGATGACCAAGAAATAAAATTAACACCTAAGATTGTACAAAACTATTTAGTAGGAACAACAGCACAAATTACAATGCCAGAGTTTAAGTTATTTACAGAATTGTGCAAAGTAAGAAAGTTAAATCCATTTTTAAGAGAAGCATATTTAATAAAATATTCAAATGATCAACCGGCTTCAATAGTAGTTGGAAAAGATGCAATATTAAAAAGAGCAGTATTAAATGTTAAATATGATGGAATGAAATCTGGAATTATAGTTGTAAATAACAAAGGCGAAGTTACAGAAAGAAAAGGCACATTCAAGCTTGAAAATGAAACGTTAGTTGGTGGCTGGGCAGAAGTATTCAGAAAAGATTGGAACAACAGCATTTACTGTAGTGTTTCTTTAAATGAAGCTATTCAAAAGAAAGGCGATGGAGAACCAAATAGAAATTGGTCAAAACAGCCTGCAACGATGATTGAAAAAGTGGCAAAAGTTAGAGCTTTGAGAGAGGCTTTTGTTGAAGATTTAGGCGGAATGTATGAAGCTGAAGAAATGAATATGGAACTTCCTGATGAAGAAATAAAACCAGTAATAGAAGAACCAATTAACGAAAAGAAAGATGATCCATTCGATGTAATCGAAAATGGAGGAGAACAAGAATAAGTAGGTGGTTAAATGAAAACTACAGGACAAATAACAGATATAAATATAGATTTTAAGACACGAAAACCAAAAATAAGCATTTTATTAAATACAAATGAAATAAGTGTTATAGAAGAACTAAAAAGCGAAAATAAACTAAATTTAGAATTAACGAAGTATAGAGAAAAAAGAAGTTTAGATGCAAATGCGTATATGTGGTTATTAATTTCTAAACTACAAGAAAAGTTGGACATAACTAAAGAAGAAATATACAAAGATGCAATTAAAAATATAGGAGTATATGAAGTAATACCAGTAAAAAATGAAGCAGTAGAAAGATTTGTACAAGCTTGGAAACATAACGGAATTGGTTGGGTATGTGAGACAACAAAAAGTAAATTAGAAGGATTTACGAATGTTTTAGCTTATTATGGTAGTTCTACTTATAACACTAAAGAAATGAGCAGATTAATAGAATTAATAGTACAAGAATGTAATCAGTTAAACATAGAAACAAAAAGTAAAAATGAAATAGATAGTTTATTAGAACAGTGGGATATTGGCACTAATAGAAGTTAATAAAAAGTGTAAGTAAGGAAATTAATTTATTAGTGCCATAAGGCCTCTTAAAAAGGAAAAATTATGATAGTGACAGATTTAAGTAATAGTTTTAATCCTTGCCCGAAAAACACAATAAAAAAAGAAAAGGTTAAAACAAGGATTAAGCAAAAAAGTAATAAGTTAGCAAAGAAAGAAAAAGATAGATTTAGTATTTTGCAAAAAGAAGATGGTAAATGTTTTGTATGTAAAAGAAAATTTAAAGAATTAGATAAGCATGAAGCTTTTGGTGGCTCAAATAGACAAAAAAGTATTGAACATGGATTAGTATATTACCTTTGTAGAAAATGTCATCAAAAAGCTGATTTGGATAAAAATACGAGGCAAGATTTACATGATTATGCAAGAGAAAAATTTGTAGAGATACATAGTGAAGAAATATTTCTAAAAGAGTTTGAAAAAAATACATTAAAAATTAAGAAGGGTGGGAGATATGGACAAGTCGTGGATAAAACTATATAGGAACTTACTATATTCTCCCATTTTTGAAAATGAGAAGGGCTTGAAAATTTGGATATGGTGCTTATTAAAAGCTACACATATAGATAGAAATCAGTTAGTAGGACAACAAATAGTAGAGCTAAAAAAAGGGCAATTTGTGTTTGGTAGAAAAAAAGCATCTGAAGAACTAAAAATGACAGAAAGCGTTATTTATAAATATATAAAATTATTAGAAAAACTAGAAATGATTTCTATGAAGAGTAACAACAAATTTTCAGTCGTAACCGTTAAAAAATGGGAAGATTATCAATTGGAAGATTTAAAAAGTAACAACAAAGTAACAACAACTTTTTCAAAAAGTAACAGCGAAAATCGGAAAATTAGAACAACAAAGTAACAGCAGTTTTAACTTAGATTTCAATACTTTGCAAGAAATTGAAAACAGCAACAGTAACAACAAAAAAACAACAAAGGAACAACAAAGTAACACAAACAAGAATGTAAAGAATATTTATTTATATTTATTAAATAAATATAAAGCAGAAAATCGAAACAATTTTGATGAATATATGAAAAAAATAAGAGAATTAAAGAAAGATGATAAATGGAATGAACTTACTAGAGAAGAACAGCAAAAATTAATAAGTGAGGTTTAAGGAGTGAAATAAATGATAACACATTTTTTATGGAAAGATCTTATAAAAGCAGATTTAGTCGAGGAAGTAGAGGGATAGAGTATGGAAAAAGAATTAATAGATTATATAGAAAAATTAGAAGTAAAGTGTACTGAAGAATATAACATAATAAAAGCAAAAGCCTATAATGTCAGAATAGAAGAAAATTATGCAATACAGTTAAGAGATGAATTTAATAAAAATGCTGGAAAATATGAAATAGTTGCTCAAATAAAAAGAAAAATATTAGATTTATTAGAGAAAGGAGCAGAAGAATGAAAATAGAAGAATATATACAAGATTTAATTAAAGCAGGTTTAGTAATAAAGGAGTGAATAAGATATGGGACAAAGATTAATTGATAAAAGAGTAACAACTTTCGATGGACATAGTGGAATAGTAATAAAACATTTTAAACCAACAGGAAGAAATATAACAGTACATATAAAACAAGATGATAGGCAAATATGGTATTGCCCTGAAAACGATATTATAGATGTAAAGGAGTGACATATAGTAATGGAAAAAATAAGAGATTGGAAAGAACTATCAAAAGTAAAGCCAAACGATAAGTATAAAATTGTAGTGGATACAGATATGGGTAGTGGTTGGATAAAACCGATAACTGAAACTGAGGAAACAGAAAAAAATTATTTTGAACATCATATGTACTTGTCTACACATACGTTTTACGGAAAATCGTATAAGTATTACACAAGAAAGCTACAAGAATTTGGGTTTGATATAGAACTAGTAACTTGGGACTAGGAGGTGTTTTAAGTGAAAGAAAATAGCGAGATAACAAAAGAAGAATATATATTAACTAATTTACACCCAGATGATAGAGGTTATTATATAAGATTAAAAGATAACAAAGAATATCCACTGTATTATAGAAAACCAAGAGGGCAAAAATTATATTATTACATAAAAAAAGATAATCAAGAAATAAAACTTGATAAAGAAGTAAAAAAATGGGTTTTATCAAGTATAAGAGAATATGAAAGGTATGGAATTTAGGTGAAAGAAAATAGTATAGAAGAAGATATAAAAATATTGAAAGAATTAGGGCAAAAATATTATAAAAATGGAGAAATAAAAATAAAAGCCTTAAGTGGAGCAAAATATATTTGGGCATTACAAAACCTTTTATCAGATTATAAAAGAGTATTAAAAGAGAATGAAGAGAAAAATAAAATAAAAGAACAAAAAGAATGTACTTTTAGAGAATACGGAGCAGAAGAAGGTTTATGGTATTGTAGTAATTGCTATGATGAATGGCTATTTTATGAAGGAACGCCAGAGGAAAATAACTTAAAATATTGTCCACATTGTGGTGCTAAAGTAATTAAATACGAAAGTTATATAGAAACAGAAATTGAGATAGCAAATAAAATGGTAAAAGATTATTTAAAAGAAAGTGAGGAATAAATGAACGAGGAAGAAAAGAAAGTCAAGTTAAAGTAAATAAAGTATACGACATATTAGATAATTTTAAAGACGAATTAATAAGAGAAAAAATAAAAAATAGGAGGTACAAATGAGATTAAGCAAAGAAGATTATAAAAAAGCAGAAGGATGTTTAAGAAGATATAATTATAATTGTATTACTATAATGAATATAAGAGCAGATATAATGAGTGTAAGAATACCAAGCAGTGATGGAATGCCAAAAGCACCATACAATATATCAGATTCTGTATATAATCAATACATAAAGTTACAAGAAGATAAAGAATTACAAATAGCTTTAAAAGAATATAAAGCAGTTAGACAAGCCTTAGAGTTAGTAAATGAAGATTGTAAAGATATATTTGATAATTATTATTTAAAGCAAAAAACAAGATGGGAAACAATAGACAGACTAGGACTTTCTGAAAGGACTTTTGTAAGAAGAAAAGGAGAATTAATACATACTGTAGAAAAAGAATTAAAAAAGTTGGCGTGAAATTGGCGTAATTTTTAAAAAATAAGTGATATAATTAGTACAAGTTAAAAAGTAACACATTTCCCAAAAGAGTTAGTTATATATGTATAGCTAGCTCTTTTATTATACTTATGTAGTGTTATATATAACGAAAGAGGTGTTGTTATGAGTATACAAGAAAAAATACAAGAACATGTAAAAGAGAAGTGTAGATATTGTTTAAAAGAAGATTGCGACGGAATACATATTAATACAAATAATGAAGCAACATGTGAAAGAACGCGAGGAATAGAGTATGATACAATGTTTAATAAATAATAAGATATGCTCAAATGCAAACAAAAGATGTAAAAACTGTGTATTGGATGAATGTAAAGAAGTGATAAATATGAATGAAGAAATACAAAAGTATGAAGATATAGAAAACATGAGAAGATTAAAGAAAGAATTACCAGAGCAGTGTAAAAACTGTTCTTTTTTAGAGATTATAAACTTACGAGAGAGCAAAGTATTTTGTCCTTACATGATTAAAGAAAAGTGCTTGATTAAATGAATTTCTTATGACATTATTCGTGAAATAGTAGATAAATATTCTGAGGTAAAAGATGAAAATAAATAAATTACATATTGAATCAATAAATATAAATAATTTAGTGCCATATCAAAACAATGCAAAGAAACATCCACAAAAGCAAATAGATAAAATTAAGAAGTCTATTGAAGAATTTGGCTTCAATGACCCGATAGCAGTAGACGAAAATAATATGATAATAGAGGGGCATGGAAGGTATGAAGCATTAAAACAACTAGGATATGAAAATGTAGGATGTATAAGATTAAATAATTTATCAGAAGAGCAGAAAAAAGCATACATATTAGTTCATAATAAGTTGAATATGGATACTGGATTTGATACCAAATTACTGAATGAAGAGTTGTTTAATATAGATAATATAGATATGTCCGATTTTGATTTTAAAATAGATCTTGACGATATTTTTAAAGAAAACGAAAGACACAGAACAAACGACACATACAATCTAGAAATAATGGACAATGAAAATGTATCAGATTTTTGGCAAATGCCTATAATAAAAAATGATAATTTTATACCAAGTAAACTAATTGGATTTAACTATGCTAAAACAAGCAAAGAAAAGAATGTAGGAATACATTTCTATTTAGATGATTACCAATTTGAAAGATTATGGAACAAGCCAGAAGATTACGTTGATATATTAAAGCAATATGAATGTATATTAAGTCCTGATTTTAGTTTATATATGGATATGCCAATGCCTATGAAGATATGGAATATATACAGAAGTAGACTAATAGGGCAATATTATCAAAGTCAAGGAATAAAAGTAATACCTACATTGAGTTGGGCAGAGCCTGAGACATTCCAATTTTGCTTTGAGGGAATACCACAGGGAAGCATAGTAAGTATATCAACAATAGGAGTTAAAAAGAATAAAGAAGCATTAAAAATATGGAAACAAGGAGTAGATGAGCTTATAAAAAGAATTAAGCCATCTACTATTTTAATATATGGTGGAAAATTGGATTATGACTATGGAGACATAGAAGTAATCTATTATGAAAATGAAGTAACAGAAAGGATGATTAAAAATGGGAGGACGAGGAGCAAGTAGTGGAAATTTAGGAGGCAAATCTACAACAGATGGAAAATTTACAGTAGGAAACACATATACATTGTATGATGAAAATTCAGGAATTGACCATGACTTTGTTGTAACTAGCATAACAAAAACAGCAATTAAAGGGAAACTGACCGATAGAATAGGAGATTTTGGAAGAGATTATAGAAGAGGCAAAGAAATTGAATATTCAAAAGGTTCTATTGCATATAATAAGGCTAAATTGATAAAAGAAAGCGATAAAAATGCAACAGCAAGAGGAAATAAAGAAAGAAAAGAAATAAGCAAAATGAGAAATGCATTAGATAAAGCAGGAATAAAATATCCAGCAGGTTCAGGATTGGAAAATTTAAGGTATAGATATAATTCGGCAAAGAAATTAGGAAAGATAAAATAAGGAGTACAAACTCAATAAGAAGATTTAGTAAAATGGATCCTGAAGAAGCGTTTTCAGAATACTATAAACTAGAAAATTATTATTACAAAGATATATTAAAAGTAAATGCAAGAGAGACATCGAGAAGCATTTTTAGAGGACAACTAAATAAAAACTTTAGTAAGTTAAAAACAGAAGAGATAAGAAAAACATATCAAGCATTACAAGAAAAAATAAAAAGTACAATAAAACAACAAAAGAAAGAAAAAATACAAAGAGAAAAAAGACTAAAAGAACAAGAAAAATTCTATAAAAAATATGGAAGAAATGCAATAAAAGCAAAATATGACGGATTTGATAGGGAAGGTAATAGAATAAAAGTAGGAGATATCATAAAAAGAACAGATAAAGGTTGGGAAAAATGGAAAAGTAAGTAGGTGATAATTAATGACGAATATACAAAATTTAATAAAGAATGAAGATTTAACGCCGGAACAACGCCGAAAAAATGCAAGTAAAGCAGGAAAAGCAAGTGCAAAGAAAAGAAGACAAAATAAAACATTTAAAGAAATAATAACTAGGTTTTTAGATGGACAAGTATCAGATGAAAGATTAAAACAACAGATGATAGAATTTGGATTTGCAGACAAAGAGGTAAGTAATAAAAGTTGTGCAGTATTTGCATTATGGAGAGAAGCGATAAAAGGTAATACGAAAGCATTTGAATTGTTAAGAGATACAATAGGGGAAAAACCAATAGAACAAATACAAAACATAAATCCACCAGTAATAAATATAGAAAGGCCAAAAGATGATTAATCCGTACAATATAATAGCAAAGCACTTTTGGGATTTACTTGATGATTGCTTGGCAAATAAACATACTCATTACTGGTTAAAACGGAGGAAGAGGAAGTACAAAATCTAGTTATATTGGAATAGCAATTCCGTTAATGATGATGATAGATGCACAAAACGGAATATATTCAAATGCAGTAGCAATGAGAAAAGTAGGAGACACACTAGCAGATAGTATATATACTCAAATATTATGGGGAATAGAACAATTAGTAGTATCAGAATATTGGGAGGCAAAAGTAAGCCCCCTAAGACTGACATATAAGCCAACAGGACAACAAATACTATTTAGAAGTTGTAACAATAAAGATGATTACAGAAAAATTAAATCAACAAAATTTAAAAAAGGTTTTTGCAAATATCTTTGGTTTGAAGAACTAGATGAGTTCTTTGGTATGGAAGAAATAAGAAGTATAATACAATCATTACTTCGTGGTCGGAAATGGCTACGAAGTTTTTTATTCTTACAATCCACCTAAAATGTTAGCAAGTTGGGTAAATGCAGAAGTAATAGTTGTAAGACCAGATAGACTTGTACATAGTTCTACATATTTAGATGTGCCAGTTGAATGGCTAGGAGAACAGTTCTTAATAGAAGCAGAGGAACTAAGAAAGACAAATGAATTAGCATATAGAAATGAGTATTTAGGAGAACCAACTGGAACTGGAGGAGCGGTATTTACAAATATAACATTAAGAAAAATAACAGATGAAGAAATATCTCGCTTTGATAATATAGCAGATGGTATAGATTTTGGATATGCGGTAGACCCGGCTTGTTATGGCCAAAATCATTTAGATAAAACAAGAAGAAAACTATATATATTTAATGAGATTTACAAAGTAGGTATATCAAATAAAAAATTACATGATGAAATAATAAAAGTAAAAATTGGAAGAAGTGAAATTACGGCGGATAGTGCAGAACCAAAAAGTATTGATGAAATGAATAGTTATAGTGGACTGCGAATAGTAGGAGCTAAGAAAGGACCTGACAGCATTGATTTTGGTGTTAGATGGTTACAAAATTTAGTTGAAATAATAATAGACCCTGAGAGATGCCCTAATACCGCAAGAGAATTTAGTACATATGAATACGAAAAAGATAAATATGGCAATTTTAAAAGCAAATATCCAGATGCTAATAATCATAGTATTGATATGACGAGATATAGTAGAGAAAAAGAATATAATTTTAAGAAATTACAATTTGGATATAACAGTATAATGTAAAGGAGAAAAACAATGAGTTTTGTAGAAAAAATACAATATAAAGATGAGTTTTTAAATGAAGCAAATATAAATCAAAATATAAGTGTGTTATGGGGAAAAGCATTGCCAATATTTATGCATAGAAAATATTTGCAAGATAGATTTACAAGAAAATATGATCAAAAGGATGTTGTTGTTGCACTTGAATATTATATAAGTATTATTGCAAGTGGATATTTTGGAGGAAAAGAACCTCAGTTTAAAGTAAAAAATATAAATGAAACTCAAAAAGGGATTTTAAATAGAATATTTAAAAGAATATTTGGAGAAAAGAATGATCCAGAGGACTATCAAGCTATTATTGATTATATTGCAAAATATAATGACAATGGTAGCTTTTTTTATGACTGTGTACTTGATTATATTACTACAGGAGCATGCTATGGATTGGTATATGAAAACAAATATAATGAAGAGGTATATGCAAATGTTTCAAGTATAAATACAGTAGCAATATGGAATTATGACGTACCAAGTACAAAAATAGGCTTATTAAGATGTTGGTATGAAAATACAGCTACAGGTGGAATTGAAACACATTTAGAAATAATAACCAAAGATTACAAAAAACAATTTGTGGATGGTATAGAAAAGAAAACAATTACTGAAAATGCTGAATATAAGTTTGAAGAAGTAGACGGTACTAATACACCAATAATGTGGACTGATTTACCTTGTTTTGCTGTAGAAAATCCTTATGGAATGGCTTTTTTTGAAAATGTTATGACTTTAATAAATAAAAATGAAAAAGTAATTGAAAATAATGCAAATATTTTTGATTATAATGATAATGCTAAATTGAAAGTAACAGGATTTTCTCCAATGAATGATCCGTTAATACCACTTTTGAATGATAAAGGAGAAGAGCAAAAAGATAAAGAAGGAAATGTAATAATGACCAAGAATCCTGCAAGAATACAAGAAGATGATGCTATATTAAATGCAAAGGTATTCTATACGCCAGATAAAGATGGAGACATTGATTGGATTATAAAAGATATAAATGACACTGCATCAGAAAATCATAAAAAGACGTGCTTAGATATGGCTCTTATGATTGCTGGTGTTCCAAACGTAACTGATCAAGGCTTTACTAATGCAGATAATGCTGCAGCTTTAGAAAAAAAGTTCTTTCCTTTAGAACAAGTGCTACAGCAAGCACATCATTTGTTTAGAAAAGAATATTTAAGAATGTGGGAGATGCTAACAGCAAGAATTAACTTGAAAAAAGGCAAAGAATATGATTTTAGAGATATTGATGTCATTTTAATACGTAATTTGCCAACAGATACTGAAAGTCTTACAACTGCTTGGTTAAAATTAAGAGGATTGGTAAGCGATAAATCAATTATAAGTCATTTACCATTTGGATTAGACGCAGAATCAGAACTTGCAGAAATGGATAAACAAAATGAAGAGAATATTCAAAAGAATTTACAACAAATGCAAATAATGGGACAAACAGGAGTAGAGCAAGATAACAAAGAAGACAAACAGGACGATAAAGTAACAGATTTGACAGATACACAAAAAGCACAAAAACTAACAGCAGACAATAAGAAAGAGCAAACAAAAGTTGGTAATAAGCAAATCAATAAAGAATAGAGGTGTTTTATATGTGGAAAGTACATGATAATTATATAAGACAGTTAAAACAACTATATAATAAAACATCAAAACAAACACAGAACAGACTTCAAGAAATCTTTGATACATTTAATTTTACAACCGAAAACATCTATAATATTGCTGATAATAAAACTAAAAAAAGAATAAATACATATATAGAGCAATGGAAAGAACAAGGATTATTAAAGAATAACAACTATTTTACTGTATTAGCAAACAATATTTATAAAAGAACAAGAGTAAAAAATAGTGAAATATTAGAATTATTAATTTATATTGCATATATAGAAGAACAAAACAAACTTGAAGAACAAGAAAAACAGATAATGTATGAAGATGCCAATTATTACTATAAACAAGGACAACAAGAAGTAAATAAAAAGAAAAAGCCATCAATATTAGCGATGGCTTTATTTCTTGCATTATTAAACCAACCAAATTATAGTGGCTTTAATTGGAAACAGTACATTGAAGCAACAATGCAGTATAATACACAACAAATATACAAACAAGCAATTCTAAATATGCAACAACAAAAAGACCTAGAAATCGATTCTAGTGAGTTTCAAACAATAATAAATAGACAAAATAATCAAAAACTTAATATAAATAATGATAAGATATCAGGTGCAGCAGATTTGCAAATGATTGGATTAAATAATCTAGCAAAGGTAGAAGGAATAAAAGAAGTAACGGAAGATAATTCAAAAGTTAGATTTATTGCAGTAGAAGATGATAAAACAACATTAATGTGTAATAGTTTAAATAATCAAGAGTTTTATATTAACAAAGAAAATGTATTTGATAGATATTATGGAGAAAATCAGAAAGAACTGAAATTACAAAAGATTAGGTGCAAAGGATTAGTATTAGGATTAAATTTACCACCTATTCAACATCACTTTCATTTTTGCCGTTCAACTATTGTATATAATAGTAATTATAAGAGCAAAGACTTTAAAAATGGAAATGTTTTGGGAGAAGAACAATACAAATCATTAAAACAGTATCTAAAAAGTATGTCTTATAAAATTAACTCAAAATTATATAATAATGAAAAATTATCAGAAGAAGATAAGGAATATATACAAAATTTAGATAATGCATTAAAAGGAATGCCAATATATAAAGGTTGGGTTAAAAGATGTGTTTATGTAAGAGATAGCGAAGATGTCTCAAATATATTGTCTATATTCAATAATGAACAAAAAATAGGACACTGGAATAGTTACATATCTTCAGCGTTAGGTGTATATGATATAAATTTTAAAATGATAATGAAAATAAAGTCTAAGACTGGAAGAAACCTATCTACATTGAATGATGAAGGTGGAGGAGAAATACTATTTATGAGAAATACAGATTTTCAACTAATTGACATAAAAAATAAAAATGGTATAATATATGTTAAATTGGAGGAATTATAGTATGGAAAAGCAAGATAGAAAAATAGAATTAACTAAACAAGAAAAAGTAAGTAGTTTAGAAGCAAAATTTTGGAACGATAAACAAGAAATAGATAAAAATACACCACTTATGAAGAAAATTGAAAAAATATGTAAAAATATAGATTTTAATAATTAAAGACAGCACTTACTTTAAAAAGTAGGTGCTTTTATTATGGAAGGAAGGTGTGAAATATGCAGGAACCATTAATACCAACAGGGAAAGAAAACGTAAAGAAATCTATTATAGCAATAGGTCAAGAGCTAATAAAGAGGGCAGATGATATAACAAATGATTTAAAATTTGTTGCTAATATTGAAATTTATGCGAAATTAACACCAGATGAAATAACTAACTTTGATATAAAGAAAAATTATATGGCAACATATGAAGATAAGGAGGAAAAATAATATGTGGTTATTAGTTTTAATATTAAGCATTAAATTACAAATGCCGATTTGGTATTGGATTATATTTACTATAATTACAATATTTAGACCATTTGTAAGTTTATTTTGTTCAATAATAGAAGATGAAATAACAAAAACAGCAAATGAAATTGATATGACAGATAAGAGATTAAAAGATACAATGGAGTGTTCAATCAATAAATAAGTTATTAATATTTTATAATTATAAATTTTAGACGTAGACGTACGTCTATTTTTTATGCCTTTTTACTGGAGCAGGCTATAAAGAACAACAGAATACAAATTCGCAATGGCTGGGGCTTTTAGCAATGGCTGGGGCAAAAGGAGTAAAGAATGGAAGGACAAGATAATAATCCAAATAATGCTAATACTGGGGCAAATAATGAATCAGTGGGAGCAAATAACCAGAACAATACAGGAGCAAACAACAATCCTGTTACATTTGATGATTTTCTGAAAGATGGAAAGAATCAAGCAGAATTTGACAAAAGAGTTCAAAAAGCTATAAACACAGCAAAAACAAACTGGGAAGAAATGATGAACAGTGAAAAAAGTGAAGCTGAAAAGTTAGCAAAAATGAACAAAGAGCAAAAACTTGAATATCAAGCACAAAAAGAAAGAACAGACAAAGAAAAAGCACTTGCAGAATTAAATGCTTATAAATTAAAAGAACAAGCAACAAAAATAGCAAGTGAAAAAGGATTGGATATATCTTTATTGACTTTCTTTAATTTTGAAACAGTTAAGGCAGAAGAAATTAATTCAAAAATAGAAGAAGTTTCAAATGCTTTTAATAAAGCTGTTGAAAAAACTGTAAATGAAAGATTAAAAGAAGATACTCCAATACAAAAAACAGGTATTGATAATACAAAAAGCAAATCAATAGCTAGATCAAGTTATTAAAAAATAGGAGGAATAAAAAATGGGAGAAATTACACAAGAAGCATTAAACATAATGCTACAAGATGGTAAAACAAAAGATAATTTAAAACAAGTATTAAGTGGAGTTCTAGAAAATGTTGCATCAAGAGCAATATCAGAACAAATCAAAGCAAAAAATGGTTCAGGAAATCCAGAAGGTGGAGTAATTGAATACAAAAGATTTGTAAATGCAGAATTAAAAGACAAAGGTACTGCAAGAGCAGCTGGTAAAGGAGATAAAGTAAAATCTAAACCAGTAAAAGTTGTTATAGATACTGATAAAGAAATTGTAGAAGAACTACAAGGAAAAGACGTAAAACTTTATGGTATTGATGGTATGGCTGAAAAAAGAAAAGTAAATCATCAATCAGCTATTATAAGATACTTAGATAGAGAATTTTTTGCCAAAGTATTAGAAGGAACAGAAGTACAAGCAAAAGACAATATTCAAGATACAATTGATACTTTGTTACAAAAAGCAAGAACATTAAGAAATGATTTTATTGATGGAATAGAATCAGATTTATTAGTAATTGTTGTTGATAGCGAATACAGAAAAGGAATGAAAAAAATTCTTGACGATTTACCAAACGGAACAGATCCAAAGGAACAAGCAATTGGTATGTATGATTCTGTTAGAGTTTATGAAGCAACAAGATTACCAGAAGGTGTAAAAGCTGTTGTAATGATGGATGGAGCTATAGCTCAACCATTCTATGTATCAGAATATGGAGCAGAAAAAGTACCATTCGATGATGCTGTAGCATTAGAAGATTTCTTATATAAAGGAACAAAAGCATTAATGGAAGATACTATATTCTATGTAACAGATGCTAAACTTACAAAATTAACTGTAGAATCAGAAGCAGGAACATCAACAGGAAAAACAAAAATAACTGTTACACCATCACTATCTACAGGAAACAGTTATAAATATAAAACAGCAGCTAATCCAACAATGCCAGAATATGATGCTGTATGCACATCTGGATATACAACTTGGAATGGAACAGATGAAATAACAGCAACAACAGGTCAAAAAATAATTATTGTTGAAGTTAATTCAGAGAATAAAGCAAAAAAAGCAGGAATGACAACAATTACTTCAATGGCTTAGAAAAAAATAGGAGGCAATAGAAAATGGACGATAATATAGATAAAATAATAGCTGATTTAGGAGCTAATTATAAAGATGACAAAAATGTATTAAAAGAAATATTAGAGGAAGTAAATTCTATTGCCTCTGATATTTCTAATAGGCAAAAAGATGATGAGAAGTTATTTCCATATATTAAGAAAGCAACAAAAGCAATATATCTTTCAAGGGGAGCAGAAGGCTTAACAAGTCGTAATGAAGGTTCTATTTCAACATCATTTGAAGATATAATAGATAAATTAAGAAATGACATTATAAAATCTGGTTTGAGGAGGATTAAATAATGCTATTACGAGATTTAACAAAAGTATATATATCCGAATATGAAGAAATAGAAGACCACGGAGAATCAGATAAAGTATGGAAATATAAAGGACAGGCTTGGCTAAATATGCAACAAGATGTCAACGAGTTAGATAGAAAGTCTACTGGTGAAGTGGATTATAGTACATATAAAGGTCGTACGACAAGAGATTATGATATACAAAAAGGCAATGGAATATCATTTGAAGATGTCTCAAAATTAGAGGAGTTTAAACCTCAATATAAGATAACTGACAAAAACAAAATTGGAAGTACTTATGTATATATATGTGAGAAGGTGCAAGAATGATAAATTTTAATTGTAATATAAAAGTAAAACATAATTTCAAGAATGTAAATGCTATAATTCAAAAATTGCCACAAACTGCAAACGACATAACAGAAGATATTCTAAAAAACATTAGAGGTTGTGCAATAAGATTAGAAAAAGGTCATAAAGAAGATGGTATTATCGTTGAGATGGTTGATATGTCAACGAAAACAGTTAAAGGCAGGGTTTATGCAGACCCTGCTAAATTTATGACTGAAAATGGACAATCATATTTATGGTTTGAATATTTCGGAACAGGTCAATATGCTGAAAAAGAACATATTGGTAAGACAAAACACTTTTTGGAAACAGGTTACACTGAGTGGTATATACCCGTACATAAAGTAGGTAGATCTTTGAATTTTCCAATCACAACAATAGGAAATACTCAATTCTATGTAGCGGTTGGTTCAAGGGCAAATCACTTTTTAGGCGATGCTGAATTTAAAACCAGAAATGAAAATACAGAAATTGTCAAGAAGAAACTAGATGAAATGCTGAAGGAGGTATGTAAGTAATGAAAGATTTAAGTATAAAAGAGTTTAGTGATTTAGTATATGAAAAGCTAGAACCATTGAAATATAAACAAATACTAACAAATCCAACAACAACGAGTAAGTTTCCTTGCTTGGAATTGCACACAGCTTTAAAATCAGTAAATTTAACTGAAAACGGTTTTCCAATCAAATCTACGTTTCAAATATCAATAACTTGTTGGAATGAAAAACAACGCCAAGCAATGCAAATGACAGATGAAGTTGATACAAAACTTCAAAAATACAATTTTATAAGGACAAATACCAGTCCTGCAGTATATGAACAAATACTGCAAAAATACGGTATAACAATAACTTTTGAGGTTCGTTTTAATTCAATAACGGCCTCTTTTAATTTGAAATAAAAAAGGAGGATTTTAAAATGGCAGGAGATACACCAAAAACAACAACACCGCAAGTTGCTATGAAAGCAAAAGTGTCTTATGCAACAACACTAACAGGAGAAAAAACAGATATAGGTTATGTACAAAAAGTGGGACAATTAAAAACTTTAAAAGAGGGACAAACATATAGTGCATTAGATTTAGAAGAAGAAAGAATGGCTAAAGGAAAAAGAAAAGCAGAAACTGTTGATATAGAAATGATGTTTATACAAGAAACACATAAAGCTATTCAAGCTATAGCTGATGCAGACACAACAATATTCTTATTTTTAGAATATCCAGAGACAACAGCATCAGTTGCTAACAAACCATTAGTTCAATCAGTAAAATGCACTGTCGATATAGCAGGACAAGAAATGAATGATGGAGACTTTATAAAAGACACAATGAGAGTATATAAAGAGTCAAAAGTAGTAGAAACAGACGGATATCCTATTGAAGGAGATTTAACAAAATTTTAATTTAGGAGAAGGCATAAGCCTTCTCTCTTTTGCAAAGGAGAGAAAATAAATGATAATAGAAACGAAAAATAAAACAATTAATTTAGTACTAAAAACAAGAAAAATAGTAGATATAGCTAATCTACTTAAGAATAAAAATTTTGAAGAAGCTTTTATTAAAGCATATTCTATATTAAACATGGAAGCTTTATCAAAGATAATATTTAAAATAGCAGAATTAGAAAATGGAGAAAGTGCATTTATAAATAGTGATGAAGTTTATGATTTTATAGATGAATGTAGAAAAGAAGGAATGACAATTAAAAATTTATATGAAAAGATTGCAGAGGCATTGAATGATGAGGGTTTTTTCAAAAAGAAAATGACAAAGAAAGAGTTGAAAGAAATAACAACAAATCCTTTATCTACACTAAACTTAGACAAGATTGTAGAGAAATCTGCAGAAAACGTAGTAGGCAAGATAATAGAACAAGAGTTTTAAAGTTAAAAGGATTAAACGATATAATACAAAATATAAAAGACACTAACAATTTAATAGACTTAATATATGCGATAGAATCACTTGCGTATTATTTCGATATGAAGCCGTCCGAATTTTGGAATAGCAGATATTCAGAAATAAATATTTACTGTCAAACTCACTTAGTTAAAATTTTTGACGATTTGAGAAGAGAAATAGATTTACAAGAAGCGGTGACTAATAAATTAATCGCAGGCGATTGTATGAATCAGAATGCAGAAATAATAATGATTAGAGATAATTACAAAGAATTATTTGAAGATAAACAAGAGCAAACATTAGAAGATCAAAGAAGATTATTTAAAGGATAAAAATGTCGAAAAATGTCAATAATTTAATATTGATTTATTCGACTTCGTTCGATATAATTCTTAATATATTGAACGAAAGGAGAATCAATTATGGCACATTTTGAAAGGAAAAAGATGAGCAAACACGCATCAGGAAACAATAATAAAAAAATCGTAATAGCAATAATTGTAATAGTTATAATTGCAAGTATAGGAATTTGTTTATATTTAGTTAATCAAAACAATAACAGAAGTAATATAAGTAGTTCAACGGAAGTACTTCAAAATAAATCAAAAACAGCTGAAGAGATAATAAGCAAAATGAAAGAAAAAAATACAAACATAGGTAAAGTAGTAATTTATAACTCTGAAACAGATCTAAACAAACTACTAGGAAGACCAGGACAATATACTTCTAAAATTACTTTTGAAGACAAAAGAATAAAACAAACAAATGCAAATTTAGATAAAGAATTATCTACAGAAGAGGAAATAAATGAACCTGTAGGAGGAACTATTGAAGTATTTGAAAACGAAAATGACATGAAGAATAGAAAAAACTATATAGAAGGACTTTCTACAACAGCTATGTTTTCTCAATATATTTATATTAAAAGAGATGCTTTATTAAGAATTGATGGAGATTTAACACCGGAACAAGCAAGAGAATATGAAACGTTATTTAATGAAATTGTAAAATAAATAAAATGAAAATTATTAAAAAACCAAATATATATACTCAAGATTTAAAAGAAGAGCAATATCAGATGAGTATGTAAAACCAAACGTCAGATCAATTCTGACGTTTTTTGTTGTAAAAACGTAAAACTTTAACAAGAAAGGGGGAAGTGTAATGACAGCAGAAGAAATTGAAATAATTGTAACTGCAAAGATTGAAGAAGCATTAAAGGAATTAAATAAAATAGTACCTGCAACAAAAGAAAAAATGAAACAAGTTCAAGAAACTCTTTCAAAAGCAGATACAAAAGCAATGACAATCAAATTACACCAAGCAGTTAATTTTATGAAAAAGAAAATGCTTGATTTAAAGAAGAGTTCTGAAAACAATAAAATAGCAATTAAAGTTAATAATAAAGATGCACAAAAGCAAATATCTCAAATACAAAAACAAATAGATAGTTTACAAGAAAAAATAAATGCCCGACAACTGAAATTAAATGTGATAAATCCACAAATAGATAAAATAGTAGATGATACTAAAAGAAGAGTAACTCCAGAAGGAATAAATCCTAATGATAAAGTAATGGATACAATAGTTAATAATGCATTGAAATCAAACAAAGATTTTACATCATTAAATAGTCAAGCACAAAAGTTATATACAGAAATAGAAATGTATAATAAACAACTAAGTGAAGCAAAAAATAGAATGACACAATTAAATCAAGAAACAAATAAGACAGCAACTACTCAAAACAAATTGAGTAGTTTTTTTAGTAATTTCAAACAAAAAATAGGAACAGCATTTAAGCAGATGCCAAAGACAGGACAAAATATTACAAGAAGTTTAAGAGGAATGGGAAGTTCATTAAAAGCGGGTTTAGGGCAAATATTTAAAATCGCAGGAGCTCTGTTTGGTTTACAAACAATATATTCAACTTTGAGAAGTGCAGCAAGCACGTGGTTATCTAGTCAAAATTCACAAGCAAAACAATTAAGTGCCAACATAGATTACATGAAATACGCTCTAGGTTCAACTTTAGCACCGGTTATACAATACATAGTTAATCTTGTATATCAAGCGTTAAAAGGGGTTCAATCTTTGATTTATGCGCTCACAGGAGTTAATATATTTGCTAATGCAAGTGCAAAAGCATATTCAAATATGGCCAATAGTGCTAAAAGTGCAGGAAAAGCAACTAAAGCACTAAATCCGGGTGATATTGATGAAGTTCATAACATACAAGACGATAATTCGGGATCAGGAGGAAATGGTGGAGCAGGTAGTGTAATGCCAAATATTGATTTAGGACAAGTAGATACTAAATTAAATGCTTTTTTAAAAAAAATAAAGGATGGCAAGTGGTATGAAGCTGGAGCTGAAATAGGCAAAAAACTGAATGAATCATTAAGAAAAATACCGTGGACAAAAATAAAGGAAACAGCAGGAAATATAGGAAAAGGGATAGCTGAATTTATAAACGGTGGAATAGAAAATATAGATTGGAATTTAGTTGGAAGCACATTAGGTGAAGGTTTAAACACAGCAATAATATTTTTAAAAAAATTCGTAACAACACTTAACTTTGCTTCAATAGTAGATGCGATATTTAATTTCCTTGTAGGAACAATATCAACAATAAATTGGGGAGATATTGCATATATAATATTCTACATGATAGGAGTGAACTTTGGTGTACAAGTAAGGCAATTATGGAATGTAATATCAATAGCATGTTCGAGCATAGGAACATTTTTTCATAATAAAATAGCAGAAGCAGGTGGAAATGTAGCTCTTGGTTTATGGAATGGAATACTAGAAGGTTTAGGTAATATAGCAAAATGGCTATATGATAATGTAATTTATCCTTTTATAGACGGTTTTAAAAACGGTATGGGAATACACTCACCTTCTACTGTTATGTTTGAATTACGGAAAATATGTAATGCAAGGGCTTTTGAACCGGAATAAAAAATAAAGTGAACAACTTAAATTCTACAATAAAAGAAATATGCAATAGTATTAAAAATTGGTTTAAGAATAAACTTGAAAATTCAAAATTCACAACAATAGGTAGAAACGTAATTAACGGAATAAAAAGTGGAATTAAAAATAATCCTATTTCATCAACGATTTCAAATGTGTGTGGAAATGTAAAAACATGGTTTTCTAATGGATTAGGAAGCTGGAAATTCACTAGTATTGGCGAAAATGTAATAGGTGGAATAAAAAGAGGAATCAACAACGCAAAAGACGGATTATTAAGAACAGCATCAAGAATAGCAAATTCTGTCACATCAACTTTCAAAAATGCATTAGGAATACACTCGCCTTCTAAAGTCATGGCAGATTATGTAGGTAAATTTATTCCTCTTGGAATAGCGGAAGGAATCAAAAATAAGGCACAATCTGTTTATGATAGTATATATGAAATAACAAATGGTTTAAAATTAAATAAACAGGGACTAATGACAGATATATCAGCGACATATTCAAAATCAAATGTAAATGCAAGTGTATTAAACAAAGGAAATATACTAGAAAAAACAATAAATAACATAAGCCAAAACTCAGGAGGAACAATCAATTTTGAAAACACTATAAAATTAAACAGCAAAGTATTAGCAAGAGAATTAATAGAGGATTTAGACACAGAAGCAAGAAGACGTGGATATAAACCACTATTAGAAAGGGGATAAGAAGATGATAAAGGAAAATGATGTAATAATAGCAGATGGGAAAAGTCTTCCGACCCCATCTGAATATGTACCATACCCGACATTGAGAGAAAAAAGCACAGAGAATGCGTTAGGAGATTTAGTTAGAAAAATAATAAGTTCAAGGTGGAAAATTGAAATGAAATGGGATTTGCTGACAGCAGAACAAATGAATTATTTAACAGAATTAAAATTTAAAAAAGAATTTTCATGCACTTTTCCTTCGAATAATTCAAAAAGATTAACTAAACAAATGTACGTAGGAGATTTAAAACCGTCTGCAAGAGCAATAGATCCTGAAACAAAATTAGTAACAGGTTGGACTGATGTCTCTTGCAACTTTATACAAACTAAAGCTGACAAATACACCGGAGGTGCTGTGTAATGATAGATGATTCTCAAATAATAATAGATGCAATGAGAGAACGAAATATTACAGTAAGTGCAAAAGTGAATATAATACATAATACATATAATGATAAACCTCTTTTTGAAAAACGGGAAATACGCAATATTTGAAGATGATGGAATAGGATTAGATGGTTCATACAATGTAATAGAAGAGAATAAAGAGGAGGGGTGGTTCAGTGATAAAATATCTGACATAAACGGAAATTTAAATGTACAATATTCACAAAACGTTTTCAATGATAAAGAGCAAGAAAGTGACTTACACATATTATTTACAAACATTAGAAATGAATATGCAGTTAATTTTGATGTAATAATACGGAGAAAAAACTTATAATTTTACAAATAACACTAAGAAAGAAGTATTAATAAACAATGTAATAACAGGAAGTAATGTTACAATAAAAATTTATAAATGGTCTAAAAAATACAGCAGTGCAAAAGTTTTAAATGTGTTTTTAGGGGTTGCATATAGATATCAAGATAGCGAAATTGTTTCAATTGACTGCAAAAAAGGTACAAGTTTAACAAACGAAGATATACAATCAAAAGAACTACAAATAAAGATAGTCGACGATGATTCGTATAGCATTTTTTCAGAATCAATTTGGGATAAATTCGACAAAGACACGAGAATCGAAGTGTTTTTAGGAGTATTAATAAATAATTTTATTTATTATGTAAAAACTGATGAATGTTATTTTAAAAAAATAGAAAAGGGCAATAATGAATTGTGTGTAACAATAACAGGAATAGGAATAATAAGTAAATATCAAGACACAAAATGGTATAATTTATATACAGAAATATATCTATTGCCGGGTACATTGCAGAAAATATTACAAGATATTAATGGAACTGATAAAAAATATGAAAAGTTTTTTAAAAAAATTAAGATAGAAGATGAGATAATAAATGAAAAACAAGAAATTGTAAGATGTTTTGAAAAAGATACAAAAGTAAACGAATATTTAAATGAGTTAGCAACTAACTGTAGAAGCAATTTATTAGAAACATATGATAATAATGTTTATTATAAAAGATTAAAAATAGACAATTCTATTGCAACTATTAATTTAAAAAATATGGAAGACTATCCCGAAATTGAAAAAGAAGAAAATAAATACAGTCTGATGATAAAAAAATATCAACATTTTATAACAGAAGAAGAACAAGAAGTATACAAAGGAAAATTTACAGTAAAAAAATATGGAGATATTTGGGAAACTTATTTAAATCCGTACGAAGACATAGAATTACTAGAAACTAATATAGAATCTTATTTGAATCTTAGCTTTAAATTAAATATATATAATGCTGATGGAACAGTGTATAAAAGCAATATCACTGCAGTTGACAATACCTTTGATATATATACTTTTCCGAATGTAATTGTCTTTTTTATATCTGACGAAAATTTAAAAAATAAAATTTTTGAATTAACACTTACTTGTAGAACATTAAGTTTTACAAGCGTTGATAATAAAATAATGAATAATAATGAAGAAGAAGAAAAAAATATTGATATTAGAAGTTTACAAGACGATGATACAATAGAAAAAATAAGCAACTGGTTTATTGATAATTTAAATAAAAAATTTAAATTTAAAATTAAAATAAACGATACATTTACGTATGAATTAGGAGATACAGTTACAATAGAAACAGGAGTATACGAAAACGAAAAAATGATTATAAAAAAAGCAATAATAGTAGGCATTGAATATACGTACGATGGAACATTAGATTATTATTTAATTTTGAAAGGAGCATAATATGTTGAAAGAAAATTGGAAAGAAACAGATAAATTTAATTATTCTGATTTTAATTTAATAATTAAGAGTATTATAAAATTATGTAATAAAGTAAATGTAATAATTCCAGAAAAGTACGAAAAATTACAATATAGAAATATAAAAGTGGGAGACAATCTATCTAGTCAAAAATTATATTTTAATTTTGATAGTGATTTAGCATATAATAGTTTTTTAGCAGAGCAAGGAACTCCTGTGACAATAATAAAATCAGAAAATTGGCAAATATATGAAGATATTTATTACTCAGATGGATTTTTTAAAGCTGTTACTATAAAAAACAACGAAGAAACAGAAGCAGAAGATATATTTAGATATTACGAAGGTGACTATATTTCAGGAAAAGAAGCTCAAGTATCTTTAAAAGAGTTTGAAAGCAGCAATGATTTTGGGATTGTAACTGAAATAAATAGTAATTCTTATTTTTATAAAAACACAATAATAAAGACAGAAGAAGTTGAATACAAAAAAAGAGGAGATTTCTTACGTGTAGAAGATTTGAAAGAAGTTGAGAATATATTAAATCAAATATGTTCTCGACTTTTTTTAAACTATAAAATAAGAAATTGGTATAACATGTCAGACTTTTCTTATGTAGACGTAAATGGATGGTGTAAAACTATCAACTTAATTGATGCAGCTGATCTCTATAAATATAGTGATTATAGTAATAAAACATACAGACAATTAACGAGTAAAACATATAAACAACTATTGTACAAGGAGGTGTAAAAAATGGGACAAACAAGTAAATATAAAATACCATATCCGGACGCGGATGATATTGCTGACGTACCAGGCGACTTAAAAACAATTGCAGAAAGAATAGAGGCAATAATACAGAAAAATATTATGACAGCGGGGTTAACAGATGATTATACAACAACAAATCTTAGTGATCTTGAAACACTGAAAATAAATAAGGTTTTTTGCAGCTGCGGGGATAAACTGACAATAACAGAAGAAGGAATAAAAATAGGCGACGGTGTAAGCAAAGTGAAGGTGTCGGGACAAATATATTTTTATACAAATGTAACAAAAACGGGAGATTCTATTGCAGCGATTTATAAAAACAACAAGCAAATGGTAATACATAATCAAAGATTTACTGACGATTACGAACATATAACATTACCCGAAAAGCTTATAGATGTAATAAAAGGAGATATAATAAATTTAGCTGTAAGATCAGAGAAAGCCACAGGAGCTTTAATAAAAAATTATGAAACCGGAACGTTCTTAACAGTAGAAGTAGTAGAGTAGGAGGTGTAAAAGTGATAAATAAGATAGAAGTGTATATAAAAAGTAGAAATGTATATGCAGAAAGAAATTTTTTAGGAATATCGGGAGAAAACGATGTAGAAACTTTAGAGTTTGTACTAGATAATTTTATAGAAGGTCAAGCATATATTGAACTAGAAAAATTAGACACAGAAGGAGAAAAACAAAAATATTTTATAAAACTAGATAAGAAAGATGATTCATATGTTTTAAAAGTTAAGAGCAGTTTGTTAGATGTAATTCAAGATATAAAGATGCAGTTAGTAATAGAACAAGAAGATAAACAAGTGTTTAAAAGCAAAGTTTTTTATATGCAAGTTCTAACAGCAATAAATGCAACGTCAACAATACCTGAGCAATATCCGACTTGGGTTGAGCAATTAGAGCAAAAAGTACAAGAAATAGATGACAAACTTGCTGAAACAACACAACTAGAAGAATTGTTAACAAGATCTGAAACAGCAAGACAAGAGCAAGAAGAGTCAAGAGTTGAAACAGAAAAACTAAGAGTAGAAGCAGAAGAAAAAAGAGAACAAAATACAGCAAAAGCAATAAATGATATAAAAGACTTAAAAGACGATTATGACGAAAATGCAGAAACAAAGATTAAAGAATATAACAATAACAGTGCTGATAAGATATCTGAATTTAATAAAAATGCTAAAGATAGTACAACAGCTTTTAATACAAATGTAACAAAAAAGACAGAAACTTTTGATGAAAGAGTATCAGAAGCAACAAAGACATTTAACAGTAATGTAACAAATAAAACAGAAGATTTTAATAGTAATTCTAATACAAAAACACAAGAATTTAACGACAATTCTGTAGAAAAATTACAAGAGTTTAATAACAATGCAAAAGTAAAAAAAGATGAATATGATAAAAATGCTGCAAATAAATTAAATGAATACAACGAGAACGCAGAAGATTTAATTAGCAAAGTTGAACAACTTCAAACTGAGAACAACGAGTTAAAAGCTCAAATACCAGAACGGTAATGTAGAAGGCAACAGTGTACATATAGAAGACAGTTCGAACATGAAAATGAATTGGAAACTGAAAGGTGGACATAAGCAAGAGACAAGGAGCGGCTATAATTTTTGGAAGCCTTTCACGTCACAAACCAAAGAAGGAGTAACTTTAACAGTAAAAGACGATGGAAGTTATGTGCTAAGTGGAACAGCAACAAAAACAACATCTTTCTATGTGAACGGTTTAAATTATGATGCAGCAGACTATACAATAGCGTTGTTTAATTCAACAGCTATGTCAAATGAAACTTTTTATGTACAAATTGAACATGAAAATGGTTTGTTAAAACAAGCTTTTTTAACAACTAATACTATAAAAAGCGGTACTACAGGAAAAATTAATGCTTTGTCAATAGTAATTCCGGCTGACTTAACATTAAATAATTTCACATTCAAACCGATGCTACTAAGAGGTATATACACAGCAAACACGATGCTGCGCTTTGAACAATACGGTATGATGCCGTCTACAGATTATCCGAGTGAAATTGAAACAGTAGGAAGTAATGTACAGTTATTTGATAAAAATAATATAAGCAAAATAAATGCAGTTTTTGGTACATCTAGTATTATTGCAAATTCTTCCGCAAAATCTTTTTATATAAAGATAGAACCTGATACATATACAATTTCTAGAAAAGTTATAGGAGCTAGATTTATAGTAGGAACAACTGCAAATATTCCGAAAATTGGCGAAACAATAATAGAGAGAAGGGTAAATAATAGTGGAAGTTCTATAACATTAACTACATCTAAAAATGTTAATTATTTAGTAGTTTATTATTTGTATAATAGCAGTGAAAATGAAGAAGAGATATTAGACAACATAAAAATAGAAAAAGGCTCAGTAGCAACACCTTTGTCGGCTTATAGAACAGGAAGTGCAGAAATGGATGTGGCAAATGAAAATCTTTTTAATAAAAATAATACTAATAATTTTTTAAATGGTTTAGGTCCGGATAACAGTGGGAAAATACAAGCGGTTAGTACTAACACAAGTGGTTCAAATTACATAGTTACAATAATTGTTCCTTGTTTACCTAATTCAACATATATAATTTCAAGATATATTGAAGGAAAAACTTTCTTTGTGTATGAAAGTTCAAAGAAAGATTTAAAAATTGGAGATAATATTAATTTTTTAAAAAGAAATGATAATACAAGCATTATAAATGAAAGGGTTATAACAAGTACGAATGCTAAATATTTATTGGTAAAAATATATAATACATATGCAACAGAACAAAATACTTATAATGATTTAATATCTAATGTTCAAGTAATAAAAAGTTCAACAATATCACAATTCAAAGAACATCAATCTCAAACAGCAATAATGCCAATTCAGCAAGAAATGCTGCAAGGAGATTATATAGAAGATGTAGAGCATCACGAGTGGGGGAAATATATATTTACAGGAAAAGAAACAATAGAAAATATCGGAAAATCGGGAGATATAACTTTTTTTAAGACATCACTCAGCAATTTATCTGATTTTAATTATATTGATGATAATACTGTAAATTATATGTGTACGCACTTTAAAGCAATTAAAGTAGCAGACAGATTTCAGAATAACACTTTCTTTATAAATATAGAGAAAAAAGTGTCTTTATGTTCTCAAGAAATTACAACAATAGATGCATTGAAAGCATATCTAAAAGCACGATATGATGCAAATGATCCTGTTGTGATTTACTACAAACTAGCAAATGCTATTGACTTAGAGCTAACAGAAGCTCAAAAAGCAGTAAGAGAACAGAAGTTGCATACTTACAAAAACATAACAAATATAAATTTAAGTGATGAATTAGCAAGTATAGATGTAACATATAAAAAAGATTTAGACACAATACTTAATAACTTGCAAGCGCAAATCATAGCAAACGCAAGTGAGGAGGTGACTGAGTAATGATAGATTTAAGCAAAGTATTTAAAAATGCAGTAATAAATTTATACGCAAAAGGTGTATATACAGTAGATTATGCAATAATAGAAGCTTCTAAACTAGCAGATAAGAACAAAATAAATGCTACAGACTACGAAGAATTGATTACATATCTAGCAGAAGAGCAAGCAAAATCTATGCAAAAAGTAGAAGAAAAAACTGAAGAGAACGTTGAAACTACAGAAGAAAATGTGGAAAATGTGGAAACTACAGAGGAAACATCTGCAGAAACTACAGAAGAGGTGGTGGAGTAGATGGAAAAAACTTTTGAAACAGAAGTACTTACTAGACTTGCAGTAATAGAAAGTAAGCTAGATGGATATCAGAATATTAAAGAAAAGGCAGAAGAATCTTATACAATATCTAAGCAAAATAAAGAAGATATAAAAGATATGCAAGACAACAATAAATGGCTATGGAGAACAGTTGTGGGCTCTATATTAACAAGTGTTATCGGTCTTGTATTTTTATTTATAAAATCGGGAATTGGAGTGATTTAAGTGCAAGAAGCATTAAAACAATTATTATTAAATGTTGCAAATTTATTTAAAGTAAAAACAATATTAAGCTTAGCAGTAATATTAACAGTATGTATTTTAACTTTTAAAAATGTAGTAAGTGTAGAAGCATTTATGGCTATAGCAAGCGCTATAATTACATATTACTTTACTAAAAAGGAGAAGGAGGAATAACTATGCTAAATATAATAGAAAAAACATATTCTTTAAATGGTAAATTATCGATAAGAAGTAAAACAGAAAGAATAATATTACACCATGCGGAATCTTCTAGTTGTACAGTAGAAGACATAGACAACTGGCATAAGAAAAATGGTTGGACATGTATAGGATATCATTTCTTTGTTAAGAAAGATGGTACTATTTACAGAGGAAGACAAGAAAATTCTGTAGGAGCACATGCAAGAGGTGCTAACTCTAACAGTATTGGAATCTGCTTTGAAGGAAGATACGAAACAGAACAAATGCCAGATGCACAGGTAAAGGCAGGAAAAGAACTAGTAGCGTATCTAAAAAATAAGTATAATATATCTAAAGTACAAAAACACTCTGATGTATGTAGTACAAGTTGCCCCGGCAAGAACTTCAGATTCGATGAAATAGCAAATTCTACTGTCAAAAATGTAAATACTTCTGTAGAAGTTAAAAACGAAGTAAAAGGCAACGTGGCAACAATACAATCTACTTTAAACAACAAGTATGGATTAAATATAGCAGTAGACAATATTTATCGGAAAAGAAACAAAGAAAGCATTAATAAAAGCACTACAAACAGAGTTAAATGAACAATATAACAAAAATTTAAATGTAGATGGGATCCTTGGCGAGAAAACTAAAGAAGCTTGTATAACAGTAAAAAAAGGTGCAAAAGGGAATATAACATGGACTTTACAAGCTATGCTAGTTTGTAAAGGATATAATATTTCTGTAGATTCAAAATTTGGTGGAAACACAGAAAATGCAGTTAAAGATTTTCAATCAAAAAATAGACTTGTCGTAGACGGAATTGCACGGAAAAAATACTTTTGCAAAATTATTCTCATAAAAATAGAGCTAGATTTATTCTAGCTCTTAATATTAAAATATTTGCGTTCAGCTTCCTTACGAGCCTTCACTGCTTCTTCAAGAGTATCGAAATAACCGAGACTGATTGATTTTCGATTGAACTGTATTCTAACTCTATATCTATCATTAACTTTAGTTATTCCGTGTGTGACCTGTTGAGTTATTTTTTTGCGTCTTAGTAGAATAAAAGTTTAATAAGTTAGAATGTTGTTTTTCTTTTTCTATATTTGATAAATTGCCTTGCATGCAACCACAACTTTTTATTTTACCTTTTAAAACTTGCGTAAATACCAGTTCTCTAACGTTTCCGCAGTCACATTTAAATAATGCTAATTTAGAATTATGCTTATCTATTTTGTTTAAATTCTTTATAAGAGTAAGTTTATTGAACTTTTTTCCGACATAGTTATCTATATTATAACCTCTCATATATTTTAAGCCTTTCTAATAATTATTTCTTTTTTTACATCATTATAAATTAATTTTACTTGTCTATTTTTCTCATCAATTCCGCATATCTTTTAATATAGATGAAGGAAGAGTAAGCCTTTTTGTTATACTTCCACTTCCAGATTTGTTAAAAGATATATTTAAAGTTCTTTCTTCCATAGATCCTCCTATTTAATTATATTTAAGATTTCTTCTACTTTGTTTTCAATTTCATCATTATAGAAAATATTTGTTATTTCATCAGCGTTACCTTGCCATACAACTTTTTCACATTTAGCAACTGTTTCTCCGTCGTATCCTTTTGCAACTTCTTCACCTTCAAAAATTGTAATTATTTTTCTGTCATCATATTTATAATTGTTAGAAAACTCAATTCCTTCTTCATTCAACTCAAAGCAAGAGCAACCGTTTAAAGTCCATTCATCTTTTATAAATTCTTTTACTAAATCATTAAATTTTTCATCATATTCTTCTTCAGAAATTTCTTCATCTAATAATTTTTCTTGTAATTCGTTATATGTATCTAAGTAATAA
>ENA-OYOM01000006-OYOM01000006.1-human-gut-metagenome-genome-assembly--contig:-NODE-6-length-20312-cov-183.622846_pt1 | contig 20312 bp, 10 predicted proteins | sample MGYA00244034_ERZ653178 | MGnify/ENA primary metagenome ERZ653178 (study PRJEB26926, sample SAMN06165428) | human gut metagenome | biome: ENVO:00009003; feature: ENVO:2100002; material: ENVO:00002003...
TCGTATATTTAAAAAGTGTAGGAGGACAGACCAGTATGCGATTAGGAATGGGCCGAAAAAAGATTAGAATTGGAGATATCCTTGTAGCAGCAGGAGCAATTACAGAGGAGCAGTTACAGGAGGCTCTGGCATATCAGAAAGAGAACGGCGGGAAGCTCGGAAATGTTCTCGTAGATCTGGGAATGATCAGTAACGAGATCCTTATTACTCTTCTAACACAGCAGTTAGGTATTGATTACATAGAATTGAAAGGTGCCAAGATCGAAGATAAAGTTATTCATATGGTACCTGAGAATATGGTTACAAAATATAAGGTTATTCCTATCGAGATCGATCCGGAAAACCCGAATATATTAAAACTTGCTATGTCTGATCCGATGGATATCAATGCGATTGATGATATCGGACTTGTAACAAATATGCAGGTAGAGCCGATGCTCGCAACGGAGGAACAGATCAATGATGCGATCGGCAAGTATTATGGAAGCTCAAAAGCGATGGAAGCGGCTGAGATGTATCGTCAGGAACAGGCGGATGCACTTGGTGGCGGAGATGAAGAAGAAACAAACGAAGATATTGATAATTCACCTATCGTTCTTCTGGTTAAGCAGATCATTGAGGGCGGTGTAAGACAGAGAGCATCCGATATCCATATCGAAGCACTGGAGAACAGCGTTCGTGTCAGATACAGAATTGATGGTGCGTTGAAGCAGGTAATGTCATATGACCTCAGTATTCTGGCAGGTATTACAGCCCGTATCAAGATCATAGGCGGAATGGATATCGCAGAGAAGAGAAAACCACAGGATGGTCGTATTACCATTTTCGTAGACAGACGAGAGTTCGATGTCCGTGTATCTATCCTTCCGACAGTATACGGTGAGAAGACGGTTATGCGACTTACTTCTAAAGACGGACTGACCAAGCCGAAGAGCGGTCTTGGACTTGATGAGGATGAGATCAAAGTATTTGATGGAATCCTGAGTAACCCACACGGAATCATCCTTGTTACAGGGCCTACCGGTTCCGGTAAATCAACTACACTGTACACATCATTAAGTGAGTTGAACAAAGAAGATGTTAATATTATCACGGTAGAAGACCCTGTCGAGGCGAATATCAACGGTATCAACCAGGTACAGGTAAATAATAAAGCAGATATGACATTCGCGGCAGCACTTAGATCTATTCTTCGTCAGGATCCGGATATCATAATGATCGGAGAAATTCGAGATGGTGAGACTGCCCAGATCGCGGTTCAGGCGGCTATCACCGGACACTTGGTTGTATCAACACTCCATACAAACTCGGCAGCATCTACGATCACTCGTCTGGAAGATATGGGTATCGAGCCTTACGTTGTAGGTGATGCGGTTGTAGGTGTTATCGCACAGCGACTGGTAAGACGTCTGTGCCCAACCTGTAAACAGCCACGACTTATAGAAGATGATGAGAGACAGGTGCTTGGCGTACCGGCTGATGAAGAAGACGTAATCATCTATGAGCCTGCAGGATGCCCGCTTTGTAATGATACCGGCTATGCAGGACGAATCGGTGTGTATGAAATGATGCCGGTTTCAAAGGCATTACAGGCAGTTATCTCGACCGGAGCGACGGCAGATAAGATTGAGAAGCAGGCATTATCAGAAGGAATGCTCACACTGAAGATGGGCGCAGCAAAGCATGTATTAAACGGTATCACATCACTTTCGGAGATGAAGAAGATCGTTTATACAACCGGTGACGAATACTAAATGATATAAAGACATTAAAATATTAAAACATTAAAACATGCAAAGACATTAATACATTCATATTAGAGTGTTCATTTGAAAAAGGGATGTTTTTAACAAAGAAATAATCCAAACAGATTTTTAACAGAGAAGAACTTACATACATAACTCTGTAAAAATAAATTGAAATTATGAAATGCAACAAGGAAAGGAAGGAAACAATATGCTGGATATGAAGGAGCTCCTGGCATTCTCGGTTGAGGCGAAGGCATCTGATGTACATATTGCAGTCGGAATACCACCAAAGCTCAGAATCAATGGACGATTGACAGAAGTTGAAGTTCCTCCGCTTACACCTGCTGATGCGGCAGAAGCGATCGGAGCAACCATGAAAGAAAGACATGTAGCGATCTTAAAGGACAGAGGTGAGGTCGATTTCTCGTTTGACTCACCGGAGACCGGACGTTTCCGTGTGAACGTATATATGGATCGCGGTAATATGGCGGCGGCTTACAGACGAGTTGAGACACAGATCCCAAGACCTGATCAGCTTGGTATTCCGAGAGAGGTTGTTGATCTCTATAAGAGAAAGAGAGGGCTTGTACTTGTAACGGGACCTACCGGTTCGGGAAAATCAACAACACTTGCTTCTATTATAAATAAAGCAAATGAAAACCTGACAGATCATATCATCACACTGGAGGACCCTATCGAGTATATCCATCATCACAACAAGGCAATCGTAAATCAGCGAGAAGTTGGTATGGATACACTCAGCTACGCAAATGCACTTCGTGCAGCACTCCGTGAAGATCCTGATATCATTCTGGTAGGAGAGATGCGAGATCTTGAGACTATTTCAACAGCGATCACTGCAGCCGAGACAGGACATTTGGTTTTCTCGACTCTGCATACGATCGGCGCGGCAAGTACGATCGACCGTATCATTGATATCTTCCCTACAAACCAGCAGCAACAGGTACGTGTACAGCTTGCGATGGTCCTTGAAGGCGTTATATCACAGTCGCTTCTGCCTACGGCAAATGGTCAGGGACGAGTAGCAGCCTTTGAAGTTATGCTTGCTTCTCCTGCTATACGGAGTCTGATCCGTGAAGCAAAGACGCATCAGATCCAGTCAACGATTCAGACAAGCAGACAGCTTGGAATGATTACGATGGATGATGCACTGTACGATCTGTTCTCTGCGGGAACTATAACCAGAGAGATGGCAATGACATATGCACAGGATCAGCAGTACCTCAGAAAGAAGATTAACGGACAGTAAAATGTATAACAGTTTTGTGCAAATCTCACAAAAAAACTGGCGGACATAAGAAAATATTGATTATGGTAGCAAATTATAGTATTATATAATCTATATGAATGAGATTTTATGCGTTTAAAGACGCATAAAGGGTGTGGTCAGATATGATCACGGAAGAAATATGACAGGGTCGGAGGAGAAACAATGGCAGTATTTAACTACAAGGTTGTTGACAAAGATGGTAAGAATAAAAAAGGTACCATCGAGGCCCCAAACAGAGATGGAGCGGAGAAAAAGCTGAAGTCGGATGGCTATTCGATCATGAGCCTGACAGAGCAGAACAATCCATTTTCAGGGGGTTTAATTAAGAAGAAAGTAAAATCACGAGACCTGGGTGTCTTTTGTAAACAGTTTTCAGCTGTTATAAAAGCCGGTGTTACGATCATTTCCGCATTGGAACTGATGGGCGACCAGATCGAGAATCCAACACTGAAGCGTGCGGTTATGGATGCGAAGACATATGTTGAAAAAGGTGGTACTCTTGCAGATGCCCTTCGAGTAAACTCAGATGTATTCCCTCCGATCATGATCAACATGGTAGCTGCCGGTGAGTTGTCCGGTAACTTAGAGGTGTGTCTGGATCGTCTGGTAGAACACTTTGAGAAGGATAATGCATTATCCAGTAAGATCAAGGGCGCGATGGTTTATCCTATCGTAGTATTTATCGTAATGATCATCGTGGTAATCGTAGTTATGATCGCGGTTATCCCGAACTTCACCAGTATGTTTGAAGACATGGGGACAAAGCTTCCTCTTGCAACGAGAATGATGGTTGCGGCAAGTAACTTCATTATTCATAAATGGTACATATTGATCATTGTTGTAGCAGCGATCGTATTCGGCTGTAAGGCATTCAAGAAGAGTTCGGTTGGTGAACAATTCTTCTCGAATATCGCGATCAAGGCTCCGGTATTCGGAAATCTTACGATCAAATCAGCCTGCTCCAGATTCGCAAGAACTATGAGCACTTTGATGGCATCCGGTATCTCTATGATCGATGCCGTAGAACAGGTAGCGAAGATGATGGATAATAAGATCATACGTGATGGCCTGATGGATGCAAAGACACAGGTTGCAAAGGGTATCCCGCTTTCAAAACCATTAAAGGATATGGAGGTTCTTCCGCCGATGTTATCAGCGATGACAAAGATCGGTGAAGAGACCGGTGATATCGAGGAGATGCTCAGTAAGGTTGCCGACTACTACGACGAAGAGGTGGAAGCAGCTACTAATAAATTAACGGCAGCAATGGAACCGTTGATCATGGTTGTACTTGCCTGTATCGTAGGTATGATTGTAGCAGCTGTATATGGTCCTATCATGAGCATGTACGATGCGATGGATCAGTATTAATACAATACATAATACATAATTTACTTACACAGTTTTACATTGATTGATTCCGGTAGAACGAGGATGCCGGTATTGATATAGTGTCATATGACACATCAACAACATAAAATAATTTAAGAAAGAAAAAAGGAGAGAATAATTATGAAGAAGAACAACAAAGGTTTCTCATTAGTAGAATTAATTATCGTTATTGCTATCATGGCAATCCTTGCAGGCGCACTTGCACCAGCACTTATCAAGTACATTAACAAGTCAAGAGCATCAACAGATATTTCAAATGCTGACACTATTCGTTCTGCATGTCAGACCGCAATGTCAAATGAAGAGGCTATGGCTTCACTTGGAAGTACTGCAAAAACAGCTACTGTAACTTCATGGAAAGCATCAGGAAGTTTTGGACAGGAACTTAGCGAGATTCTTGGTAGCGCATCATTAAAGGGTAAATATTACGACAAGAATTCTGAATTCAAAGTTTTAATTGATGTAGCAAACAATAAAGTTGAAGTTTATTCAGGCGGAAATACAAATAAATTACTTTCCCCACAGAACTAGGCTTTAACTGAAAACAAATATTTTATTTTAATAGTATTGAAAGGCAACAAAATTAAGCTGTTTGAAATTCCTCGTATGACATATTATAGCTAGTTGTTGCCTTTCGATAACATGAGTAAGATGTTTGTGGATTTATAGACATCACTATATCATAATGCAATGCAGAAAAGATATATGATGTCTTGGAAGCAGTCAGTAGTTTAGTGAGTGATTAAACTAATGACGGCAACCGGCTTGCATATAAGCTGGAAAACAAGTGAATGGTCGCATATGGAGGGTCAAACATAGAGACCATTTTGAGGGTGACAGGTTGTTCACCTTATAGCCTGTAAGATACAGGCGTATTCTATTTTTATTTATATGGGGTGAACAGCATGTAAGCTGGTACTCAGGCAATTAAGGGAGAATTCCCGACAAAACTACTGATTAGCGAGGGAGGCTATTTAAAATGGCGAGTAATAAAAAAGTCTTAACAATCGACATTACAAATGAAAGTATTACTATCACAGAAGTAACCGCTTCTGAGAAGAAGACTTCAACCGTACATAATGCCATCATCTTTGAGACTCCGGAAGACTCATACGAAGATGGTTTTATCAGAGACAAAGAAAGAATTGCAGAAGCAATCAGATCACAGCTTGCTGCAAACGGAATCACTAACAAGGACGCGATTTTCGTCCTTACCTCTACAAAGATCGTTAACAGAGAGGTCCTTGTGCCTTTCGTTAAGGAGAACAAAATCAAAGGAATTATTAATGCGAACTCATCAGAGTATTTCCCTGTTAATATAGAGGATTACACCGTATCCCATTCTGTATTAGAGACAGTCACTGATGAAGAAAATAACAAACAGTTAAGAGTCCTTGCTGTAGCAGCACCGACCAGTATGGTTCGTTCCTACTATGAAGTGGCAGCACTTGCGGGACTGAAAGTAGTGGCGCTCGATTACATTGGAAATGCCATGTTACAGCTGATCAAGACACAGACCAGTGAGAACATGACAACGATGGTAATCCAGTTAGGTAGTGAATCTACCGTATTAAATATTGTAAAAGGAGATATCCTTTTACTCCAGAGAACTGTACCATATGGTACCAATGTTGTAGTAAATGAAGTAATGGATGCAAAGGGCGTAGATGCAACGACAGCTATGACCTTACTTCAGAATGAACGTCTGATCACAGTTGATTTCGATGATAATGCGATCACCGGTTCATTCCGTTACCTGATCAATAACATTGGACGTGTGATGGATTTCTTTGCATCAAAAAATCCGGATAAGCCGATTGATGATGTATTCCTGACAGGCGATGGAGCACTGATCAAAGGAATCGATGGTTTATTCAAGGTACAGCTTAATGTATCAACCAGAGTTATGGATAGTTTATTCAATATCAAGTTTGACCCGAAGATTGATTTGAAGATTTATAATCCTGTATACCTTATGGTTCCTATCGGTGCGGCTTTTGCACCTATGGGATTTGTAATATCAGAAGGGGCAACAGCATCTAAGAAAGAAGGAGCTGTTGATTCTACGCCTTTTGTAGTTGCATTTCTGATTCTGGCAGTGCTCGTTGCCGGTGGTGTGACTGCGGCTTCATTTATCATGAAGAATAAGGCACAGAGTGAGCTGGATGATGTAAACCGAAAGATTGAATCAATTAAAGATATTGAAACCATTGTACAGGACTATGAGGATGCAGAGAGCATCTATGTGGATGCCATGAGCATGTACAGCTACACTAAGAATCTGAATGAGAATGTAGTAACCTTTATCAATGCTTTAGAAGAGAAGATGCCAAAGGGAACAGAAGTAACAGCGTTCAATTCAGATGCGAGCGGTGTATCCATATCCGGTACTGCAGAAAAGTATGACGATGTTGCGGGTCTTGCGATCAGCTTAAAAGAAATTGACTGTATCGATAATTCATTCATCGGAAGCATTACAGAGAATGTAGATGAGGAATCAGGCAAGACTACATATGATTTCACTGTAACCTGTATCTATGTGGATGCGAATGCATCAACAGAAGATACTACAGAGACAGATGCAACATTAGCTCAGTAAGGAGGGTACGAACATGGATGCAATGACAAAAGGACAAAGAAATTTATTATTATTTTTATTGGGTGTTGTAATATTATTCGTGCCGATTCGTTATGTGGCTATGAATAATTTTGAAGACCGGAAGAGTATCATATCCGAAAAGGACAAACAGCAGGTTTACTATAATGATCTGAAGTCAAAGGATGTAAATCGTGACCAGTATATTAAAGATACAGAGAACTATAAGAAAGAGTATCAGGCAATCCTTGATGAATTCCCATCAGAGCTCTATCAGGAGAATACAATTATGTATTTACAGGGTATCAAGGATGAATATAAGTTTGACTTCCCTTCTGTAACGATGGGAGAAGAACAGTTATTCTACACACTCGGAACCGGTGCGGTAGGTGATGCTACACTCGGAGATGGAGCAGCAGCAACCGATACGACTGCGGCTGACACAACCGTAGCTGATAGTGCTACAGCTTCAGGAGATAATTATAACTGCTATTCAGCGAACTTCCCTGTTACCTATTCAGGTTCATACAAGGATCTTAAGGATGTCATTGATTATATTCAGAGTGGAGACTTCCGTATGACTGTTGATTCTATCAGTATCGCTTTTGATGAGGAGACAGGAAAATATACAGGTGATATGTCATTCACATCATACGCAGTAAATGGTGGAGACAGAACTACAGATCAGGTAGATGTTAATGTTCAGAACGGAAAGGATAATATCTTCGGTAACCCGACAAAGAAGTCAACAGCTACAACAACTACATCAAGCGATAATGCTCAGTAGGTAGTTATAAACCTGAAACCCGTAAACAGTTTTTAAACGGAGTGAGAAGTAGAAAATGACAAAGAAAAACAATAAAGGCTTTAGTTTGATAGAAGTAATCATTGCTGTAGCCGTATTTGCCATATTGATCGTTCCTCTTACCTCCCAGTTGATTTCCGCTGTTAATATCAATAAGAAATCAACCAAGAAACAGTATGCCATTGATAAAGCAGAACAGATCATGGAAAGCTTTAAAACTGCAGATATGAGTAGTAGTGCCATCAGTATACCTGATGGCAATTCTACAGGTAGCTATAATTTCACCTGCACAACTACAACTCCGAAAACAACGGATAATAAGATTGCCGGAGTGAAGAAGGTGAATTATACGGAGAAGACATACACATGTAATGACATATCTATAGGAGGAAATTACGCGAAGTATGGCTGTACAGTCACGGTCAGTGATCTTGCACAGCAGGTTGCTGCGATGGGGTATATCTGGGATCCGGCAACAGGAGATGCAAAAGTTGATGAAAATGGTGATTATGTTAAGATCACATCTTCAGTAGGTACTGTTCGTACACTGGATAATAAACAGGCAGCGATCATTGCCGGGGCAACTTACACAGGTGATACCGGAACCGCAGATGGAAATAATCTGGATAATCAGGCAAGTGCATATTTTAAGGATCAGAAGACAGAACTGTTAAAGAGTCATACAGTGCAGTATAATCAGATGCTTTCCAGTGATGGTGATGAATTCTGGAAGAATGATGAGTTCTCAAAGACAACGACGATTAAAGTGTCAAAGACTGCAAATAACAAATATCGTGTGCAGTGTATCGTAAAGTATGTAGATAAGACAACAATCGGCGTTATTAAGTCTGAATATGAGAACAATACAAATAACGTATATAAACCAGCCAGTGCAAATGGAGAAGGTGTAGTATATCAGAATGATTATGATAAACTGCCACCAATCTATCTGTTATATGTTCCTGCAACCAGTAATGGTATCTATGTAAATCGTGATTATGTGAATATAGATACAAATGCATTAGATGCGGATGAAAAGGCAAAGATTTATATTTTCCAGACTGTAGCAGATATTGATGATAAGTATGCAGAAATTATCAATGAAGCTTTGCAGGGCGGTGATAGCAGCAAGACACTTGATGATCTGATTTATGTAAATAATCAGCATAAGGTATCTCCATCATCTGTAAAGGTGCGTGTGAATTTTGCAGATTCAACCGGAACACTTAAGAAACCGGCAGATGAAGCAAAGATTAATACATTAGCCGGAAAGACTAAAGTATATGCGAACTTTACAGTAGATAAACCAAATTCAACTGTAAGTGTTATGGGAACAAAGGATGATACGGCGGACGATGTCTATATGTACGATCTGACTGTTCTTATGGAAGAAAAAGACAGTAATGATAAGACGACTGACAAGACGACTATATCAGGAACAAGGGGGAATTAGAAGATGCTTAAAAAATTAAAGAGCAGACTGAAGCACATGAGTAATCGTGGTTCCAGTTTTGTCCTTGTAATTGTATCTGCAACGTTTTTGAGTATTCTGGTATCCGCCCTGTTAATGGGTATGTTATTAGCATACAAACTCAGATATTACAAGATTAATTCATTGAATAACTTCTACAGTGTAGAGAAGGCAATGGATGAGATTTATGCAGGAATTGGTGCAACGACAAATGAACACTTATATTCCGCATATACAACGACTGCAGAGTTAGTTGTATATTATAAAGATGGAAAGTATACGAATCTTTCTGAGACAGAGGCAAATAATCTGTTCAAAAAGTTTTTTATGCAGGGAATTATGGATGATGATAATCTGAATAAAATCCCTACATTAGTAGCTACATTGCAGGGTTATATTACAGATCCGAATGTTACACTTGATTGTGATAATCTTCGAATTGTATATACAGATAATGCGGGAAAACACAGTTATATCAAATATGTTAAGAATTCCCTGACGGGAGATATTTCCGGACAGACAAATACGGAACCGGGATTTAATTCAGGAACTGTAGAGACGATTGCATTTAAGAACGTAGGTGTTAAGAGAACAATTACATTGACTGCTGCAACAGATAGGGAGACGATGGCTCCAGGAACGTATGAGCAGTCAATTATGACGGACTTGGTACTTAAAAAACCAGAATATAATGTTTCGTTTGATATGACAGGTATAAACAGCAATAGTTTGTATAGTTATGCATTTCTGGCAGATATGGGACTGCAGGTATCCGGAACAACTACGAATTATAACGATGCAAGTGCAACAGTTGTAAATGTTAAAGGAAATGTATACACAGCATCTGATTATTATAATAAAGATTATAATGCTGTGACTGCAACAAAAGTTACAAACAAATATAATGATAGTGTTGTAAGAAACTGGGGCGCTACAGATGAAAGCGCTAATTCTGGTATTTTTGTTGACAAAGCATCATTGACAATGAATTCAGATGTTATTGTAAATTCTGGTGCATTGACAGCATATAATGGTGCAGATATTACTCTTTCAGGTAGAAGTTCGAACCTTTCAGAGCTCTGGACCGATAATATTATCATTGATGGAGATAAAGGCGGTTCTATTACAGCGGCAGCAAACGCTTATGTATATGATGATACAGAGTTAAATGCAGAAGAATCTAATTTGACATTCTTTAAGGGTACATACTTTGGATATAGCTATTCTACAGATGATATTCGGAGCATTAAGCTTCTCGGGAATGCGGGCAAACTCCCTACAAATTACAGTTTAAAATCTCATTTTAGTGATAGTGCGATTATTGTAAATGGTAAGAAGTCCACATTGGATCTGAAGAGCTTACAATCTCTTTATATTGCGGGTAAATCATATATTGAGTTCTCAAAAGTGGCAGCTTCTTCTATCACAGATGCTAATGAGAGAAAAGAACTCGGTCTTGTTGATGCAGATGGAAATGAAAAGAATCTGGACTATGCATTTACAACATTGAAGGATTATTCAACTGGTCAGTCGCTTGATGTGAAATCCAATCAGTTGATTTTCCTGACACAGTGGGAGCCGGTTGCAGGCAGCGAGACAGTAGATTCAAATGGTTATACACATGTTAAGTTGAAGTTCCCAAATAGTTTTAACAATGATGTTAAATTAAAGGAATTATACAAAGAGTTTACTGAAAAACTGAGTAATAATGAATTGGTAGTTAATGCGATCAAACAGACGGTGTCTGGTCATGATTATTATTATCTTTATATTAAAGCGGGAGATAATAAGCAGAGTAATGTAGAAGAAGCAGAAGCTTTTGTAAAGAAGTATTATGATCTTCTGGCAGAGAATCTGGAAGAAACAAATAAGAAGATATATAACGTATCTAATTATGACAGCTTCGATGTGACATTGTTACTTCCTGTTGGTGCAGATGGCAAGGTAGATTCTTCTAAGGTTGGTTCAGGCGCGGCTGTAACGGCACAGAATAAGAATGACGGATCTTTATATATTCAGGCATCAACAAAGAGTACGATGAGTGTTGAAACGGCTTTAAAAGCAGCAGCTACATCTAAGACATTCACCATGTTGCTTGGAAATGGAGACACGACAGCAAATAATCTTGCTTATGAAAACCTTAAAACAAGTGCAGGACAGTTAACTGGATCAGATTCTGAAACAGAGGCACATAAGGTGAGTAATTTCCTTAATTACATGTATATCAACATGAAAGATCATCTGTCTGTATTAAACAATAAGGTGTTGGATGCTGAAGGTAAGGAGACCGATGAAGAGCAATCTGCATGGGCATTAGTAAAATATACAGATTATACAGAGACCAGTAATGGAAAGCAGTCTCAGAAGTACAGATACGAGCATGCACAATTCAAAAATGTAGGTGCTAATAAAGGTGATTATACAAGAACTCAGTTAGCATCAGGCGAGTATCAGTACACATATGTTGGCAAGGATGCAGATGGAAAGTATAAGGGAGATTTTGTAAGAAGTGATTCGTACTCTTATAATTACAGTCTGACACCATTAAATAACTATGTTGACTTTACAAAGATTTTTGGAACGCATACACTGCCTGACGGCACTAACCATACAGCGCATAAGAATATCAGTAAAACGATTTCGTCTGATGATGGATCAGCAGATTCGATTCTTGTTATCAATGATGGAGATGTAACGCTTGATACAGCTACAGGCAATTCATTACAGGGTATTGTTATCTGCGGTGGCGATGTGAAGTTCAGTAACAAGGTAAAGTCATTCAAAGGATTGATTATAGCAGGTGGTAAGGTGATCTGTAACAGCAGTATCAGCCTTTCAGCAGATGTATCATATACAGCGAGTGTGCTGAAGAAGTGCGCAGACAGCACAGATACAGATGTAAGCGTAGTTACAAGAGAAATCTTAAAGAACTATGTAAAAGAAGAAAAAGACAGTAGTGCAGAGGTGAAGAGTTCTACTTTATCTGACATCTCTTATAGTGATATTCTTGAATTCCAGAACTGGAAGAAGAATGTAGATTAGGAGGGGTGAAGATGAAGAAAAGAAACAATGCTGGATATTCTCTGGTAGAACTGATTATTGTTCTTGGAATAATAGCGGTGTTATCCGGACTGGCAGCTGTTACGATATCAGCGATATCAACTGCCCGGGCTACCTCGGCTAAAGAGTCATTCAATGAGGAATTGTCTACATTAGTAAAATTGACAAAATCTCAAAATAAAAAAGCTGCTATGTTGATTGAAAAGGTTGACGATAAATATCAGATTACATACGGAACCTTTACGGGTGATGTTACGCGTAAAGCGAATGGAGACCCTTCAGATGATTTTAAAGACAGAGCTAACTTTACTGCAGACACATCAATAGATACTATAACGCTGGATCGCGTAAAAATTATGTACGCGGCAAAATCTTCAGATACCGCAAAAGAGGTTACTGAAGTAAATGGCACAGCGGGTTTTATGATCGTTATGTTTAATAAAGCAGATGGTTCGGTTTGGTCGGGAGATGGTATTTATACTTTCAATAAGGAGCGGTCGAATGCATCAGTAGGTAAAGTAACATTAAACAAAACGACTGGTAGTCATTATACAGGATCATAAGGAGGGATGAATAGTGAAAAAAACAGAGAATAAGGGTTTCACTTTCATTGAACTGGTACTTTACATAGGTATCTTAAGTGTATTTATGGTAGCAGTTACAACCCTGATTGGATCAGTGGTTGCTTCCAATCGGAAGATGACATCCAGAAAGAAGATACAGACACAGGCTGAAGAAGCCTATGATACTATGTCTGATATGCTGATGGCAGCAACAGATGTTAAGATTTATGCAAAAGCAAAGCGAGTAGGTGAAACATCATCGAAAGAAGGCGTATATCTGGTTCCTGATGCGTCGGATTTAAGACAGGATGATGGTTCTTATAAAGAAGGAGGCGGAAACAAAACAGTGCAGGTAGCCCCTTCTTCAAATCCTGCAAGCGGATCGAATAAAAGACCTTGCTACAACATCGGTGAGTTGGATAAAGATGTAGCACTCAGTACGGTATCGACAACGGTAGGTTCAAAGACGGCGGATAAGCTTTATATTAAGCTTAATTATGCATCCGGTCTGGATTCAACAACAGGTGATAGCGAGATAACAAGTTGTACTCTATTATATGATAAGACAAACAAGAAGTTATATGCTTACAGAATGAAGGCGTCTAATTCCGGAGGCGGATCATTTATTGATTCAAGTAATGATGAGGCCTGTCTGCTTGCAAAGAATGTTGAGCAGTTTGATGTGAAGGTGAATCCGGATGAGGATAGTTTTGCAATCACCATGAAACTTCAGGATGCACAGACAGCAGCATCTTATACAGTGGATGGAGTTGTCAGCCTTAGAAATTCAAATGTGTTAAAAGCGCATTCAAACTAAAAGGAGGAAAGAATAGTGTTTAAGAATAAAAAAGTTGTTTTATCTTCCGTAGCAATCATCTTTACACTGATTGTTAGTGCGGTATTCGTCAATTTCACATTAGCTAATTCTGGAACTCCTGTAAATGAAAATAACGCAGAACTGAGTGCTGCAACAGGACTTGTAGGCTATTCGAATATTGACCTTGCGGTTATCAATTCGAACAGCGCCAGTTTAAAGGCAACAGGTGATGACAAATATCGTATTGTTCAGATCCTTCCAAAGTCTAAATCAAATGACGATATTGCGAAAGCAGATACAGATATGACTGCTAAAGTTACTGCATCAAACTATAAAGGTAATATCAAAAATGAGTCTGATTATACAAATACAACACCATTATGGAAGTATGTGTATGATGGTGAGTATTTCAGATATGCGGTATTTGATGGTTATAAGACGATTGCATCCCAGAAGATGGCAGCCGGAGCAGTGACATTAACAACGGTTACTGTTGACAATCTGAACAGTATGGATACAAATGCAAAAGCAATTTTATCTGCAGCGGATTTCATATATATCGTTGCACCGGATGAGAATGCATATGCATCAAAAGACAAAGATATAAGCGAAGCATTATATAATTGGCTTGTAAGCTATACAATGGATGACCGCCATCCGATCGTTCTTGATAAATATACACTTTGTGTAAAAGATGCAAGTTCGATAAAGGGAAATAATGATACATATCGTATGGGAACATTAGCATTCAAGTTGATTACAAAAAATCTGACAGCCCGTATAGATAATGTATTAGCAGTAGAGCCGGGATATTTCAATGTGCTTTATAAAGAAGCAAGTGATAATGATGTACCGGATCCAACCCAAAAGACAACAAAGACAATTTCAGATTTCATCCTTACAGCGGAACGTTCTGCGACAGAGGGTGGAAATGACTATATCAACAAAAACAGATATTATAAATGGTATGAAGATAATTCATTGACAGACTTCCTGAATTTCCAGACGAATCACAGTGATTCTGCATATATTAAGGTATCAAGTTCTATTGGTGGTATTACAGCTTCCAGAACAAAATGGGATTTTGATAATGCAGAAGTACTTGTTATTTCAAATGGTGAGTCATCGAGGATGTTTGATGAATTAGCAGCAAACAATGATTCCACACATATGGATGCAAGTGCCTATACTTTCAATAAGAAGACTAATACCTGGGAAGCAGAAGAAACAGCAGAGAACAGTGTATTCACAGGAGCCGCTTATGCAAGCCGTGGATACAGATATGTGCCAAGTGGTGCGAATATCTATGTTCTTCAGAGCCGTGATATCAAGAATGCTTTGACCTCAGGTGAAGGTGCTGTCTATTCAACGACCGATCTTTCAAATACCGGTTTTCAGGATGTTGCAACTAAGGAATTATCCGGAGAGGTTCGTTCATCTGTAGATCTTACCGGATCAAATGTATATCTTACTGTTACAATAGACGGAAAGACTTATCTGGTTGGTAAGAATGAGACAGAGAAGTATTCAGTTATGCTTTCATCTTTAGAAGGTGGAAACGGTTCTTTTGACAGTGCGACAAATACTTATGTGTACAATTATAATTTCTCATATCTGAATGCCGGTTCTGAATTCCAGTATGGAGTGATCATTGAGCCTGCCGGAACAGCAATTGATGAGCTTGTTGCAGCTGCAGGAAGTGGAACCGGAACAGGAACCGGAACAGGAACCGGAACTGGAACCGGAACTGGAACAGATGATACTATAGTGACGGGTGCTTATGAAGTTGGCAGCAATGGATGTAATTTCATTGTTACAAAGAATGGTGAGCAGAAATCAGCAGATTATGATTATACAAACGTTGCAGATACATATGCAGAGTTTACAAAGAAGACAACAGAATCAGATCCTGCTTATGATGCAAATTATTCATCAAACTTATCTTATGAATATACTGTTTTGGATTATTCAGAAGATTCTACAGAAGGTAGAGATAAGGCATTTAATTATGTCAATAAGTTATATCTAGATCACAAAGCGGAAGCACTTACCAAGAATTCTACAAAACAGGTGATTGACTTTACACAGTTTGATTTTATCTTTATCGAGTCGGGTGCTTATAAAGATGAGATTGGAAAAGATGCATATAAATCATTATGCGACGCTGTTGAAGGTGGTGTATATGTAATTGCCAGTGATAAAGCCGGAGATGGTGTTGGCTCTGGAGATGGTGATGATGACAATAATGGCGGAAATAAGACCATTATCAGTCCGTCAGCAAAAGCAATTGCAGATATCATTAATGCAGGTCAGTATCGTGATGGCTCTGATAATAAGTTCAAGGTTCTTGAAATTCAACCGGATTATCCGATTGATCGCGAGTTAGCAGAAACCAAGAATAAAAATTCTTCCTATTCAAAACATATGGATGGTTCAGAGATAAAGGGTGATTATTATACTGTTCCGTCAGATGTGATTGAGGGTAAGGCCAAAGAAGAACTTCAGAAGAATGTTGAGTATTATGACTTTGATCTGACAAAGGCCAAACTTGCATATGCAATAGATGGATTAAACTATGGTGATATCGAACTTACTCAGGTTTCTACGGAAGCATTGATCGGTATGAAAGATGATATCGCAACAAGTTATGATCTGGTTTATATCGGTGGTGATTATACAGCACTTGATAGAAGCGTTGAGGAAGTTTATTCTGCACATAGTGGTAATCTGAATGGTGATGCGATCAAAGCATTAGGTTATGGTTTACCGACATTCATTATGTACACACATACAGGTATGTTAGAGTATATTACAGATAATTATATGCCGGCAGATCTGGTAGGTAAGGCAGTATACATGCCTGAAAACGGTAATGATCTTACAAAGACAAAGTATGATGAACTTGTAGAATATATAGATGCCGGAAAACCGGTTATCTTCGGTGATGAACTGACATCTGTATATGAGAAGATGCAGGGTTACAATGTTAAGAACGGCGTGAATGCATTGACTCAGGTTCAGCTTCTTTCAGGTTACTGGTTTAAAGATGATGGAACGATCGAAAAGGGAAATTATTACCTGGATCCATCTTCCAGAGTGTATAAGCTTGTGAAGTATGCATATGATAAAAAAGCAGCTTCTACAAGTGTGAAAAATGTATTATGGGGATATGATCATGATGATACGCAGATGATAGATAATCAGAATGGAACGTATGGTCAGACCTTATATACGGCGAAAGAGATCGGTACAGGCGGATCTTACAAGATTCATCTGACTACGGATGTAGAGAATGAGAGCTGGTTCCAGAATGACGATCCTTCAGTGATTAAGTCTTATGCAGTCGTACCATCTGATACGATGAAGACCTCACTGAACAGTCTGATCAAGAGTTCAGCAAGCAGAGTGAGAGTAGTATTTACAAATAAACCTGCTACCTATAAGGAAGGAATTACGAGTTCTTATCTGAGAACGACCAGTCTTCCATTTGAGTTCGAGGTCAGAAGCAGTAAGTCGGATGCCACATATACATATAAGTTATATTGTGATAAAGATCGTAACATGACATTTGATTCAAGTGATTATCATACAGAGGGAACTCTTACAAAAGGAGCTGCTTCTGCAGGAATGACATCATATACTGCATCAACCACATTGGAATTGGATGAAGACTTTTTCGGATCAGCCAGCTGGTATCTGGAGATCTATGAGGGAACTGAGCTTATAGCAACCAGTTCAGGGCTTAGTAAGGTTGTGAATGAGACAGCTGATAAGAACAATATCAATGTCCTTCAGATCCAGACAATGTATGATGGCCAGACAACAGACTTCCATAATTTTAAGGATACTTTATACTTTGATATTCAGTCTCAGTGGGCACATAAGATCATGTATTACAATGGCCTTACATCAGAACCGAAACTGGGATCAGAAGTAGCATTATCACAGTACAAATCACTTGGACGTCATGAGAACCGTTTTGGAATTGTACAGTATGACCTGAGTGCCGGAGATGATAACTGGTATTCAAACCTTGCAGATACGATTACGGATGATTATAATATCAATCTTGATATGGCGGTTATCAATAAGAATAAAGCAAGTTTTACAACAGCAGATAATGCAAGCGGAACTTATAACTGCCTGGAGCAGTGGGTTGCAGATGCAGAGACACTGTCCAAAGCAGGCGGTAAAGTTGATGGAATGACTCGGCAGGATTATGCAGATGGCTTGCAGGAGAAATGGACTGCATATCAGAATGCAAAGGCTGCTGTTGAAACTCCAAAGGAAAATATTGATAAGTATCTGGAGGGTGCAATCGACCAGTTTGGAAATGATGCAACTAAGATAGATACAGCAAAGTATGGTAAATACAGACAGGGTTCACAGTCTCTGCTTGGTGCATTGAACAGATGGGTACCGGAAAGTGAGATTGTGCAGCTGTTTAACTACTGTATAAAGACCGGAGATTATTCTATGATCTTCATGAAATATTATGGAGACAAGGGAACTAATTTCAATGAGTTTGGAACATATGGAACATTATTTACGGCATATCGTGATGCAAAGGATGCAGAGCTGAATGCAAAGGATGAGTATTATAAATACTTAAGAAGATCTTATGGTAAGGACTTCCTTAAGAAGATGTATTCTATCCTGGTACTTGGTCCTTCTGCAGCATTCTCACCATATGGAGACAGCACAAGTGCTTATGTTGATATGAATGCAACGACATGTCAGTACATTAAGGATTATGTAAAAGCCGGAGGAGATTTGTTCTTCTTCCATGATACAATGTCACCATATTCAAAGAAGGCGGGTGGTGCTTATACACTTACTACAAACTTGCTTGATATGGTTGGACTGAACCGATTCCATGTGGATCTTACAAACCAGAAGAGTTCATATGCTCAGACAAATGATGGCTATGAGTATAAGTCATATAAGGATAAGTCAGATACATATTATCTGACACCATACGGATTCAATACAACAGCCGGAATATCAGGAAAGCTGAATCAGACATCGGGAATCTATGACAGCACGATTAAGACATTAAAGAATTATAATTCAAATTATAATGTAACACAGATTCCGAGTGATAAGTCTAGCTGGAATATAAGTGCATTATCAATGTCATATCTGTATTTTGCAGTGAATAAGAGTATACATGCAGAGAATAATACACCATATATTTATTCAAAGATGGATGTAAACGGTGCACTTCGTACCACAACCAATGATGGTAACAGAGATGAGTCTGCATTTGCGCAGACAGCAAAGGCTTCCAGATTAAATGAAGGTCTGGTTACCCTGTATCCGTTTGCGATAGGTTCATCCCTGAATATATCGGGTACACATCAGCAGGCATATTCACTGGATCTTGAGGCTACGAAGACAACAGTCTGGTATACACTTGCAGGATGTAATAACAATGGTAATGCAAAGACAATGTCATCTTATTATGCTGCATCACCTTATGATGGAATGGAGAGTTACTTCATTTATACAACAGCGTATGGTAACGGAGCTATCACATATTGTGGAGCCGGTCATACATCTGTAACAGGTAACGGAACAAAGAATAATGATGAGAGAAAGCTGTTCATTAATGTTATTATCAACAGTGCTTTAGCATCAGTACCGAAGCCGGATGTAACTTTATTCCAGCCGGATACAAACTTCGAGAAAGAACTCGGAAAAGATGAAACAACAAACAGTAACATATATCTTGTTGAAGTAGCAGATAAGACAACATCACCGAACTTCGATGCGCAGATTGATATACCGGATGGTATCACTGTAGATCGTGTCAATATTTATTACGATCTGGATCTGAATGATCAGGATCCTAAGAAGTTAAGTCCGGTATATTCTGCTACAAAGGATAAACTGGTTTGGAGCTGGAAACGTTCGGATATCGAAAAACAGTTTGTAAAGTTTACAGATGCAGAGTTGAAAGACAGAACGGATGAAAAAATCTGGAAGTGGAAAGCGTATGATGCTATTAAATCTCATCTGACAGAAGCAGAGAAAAACGAGTTATCACAGCATGGTTACATTGCATTGACAGAAGAAGAGAAGCAGGCAAAGATGACTTGGTTAGCTACTTTTGATGGATTTGTACAGTTTGATGATGCGACAGAAAAGATTAAGGTTAGAGATCAGTATTCAAATAATAAGCTGAAACCTTCAGAAGAGTGTTTTGCACCGTATGGTGGTAATTATACTTATATTGTTGTTGAAGTTTATTATGGCGGTGAAGCTACACCAGTACAGAAGATCATCAAGATTAAAGCTGCTGATCCACTCTTCAACCTGACACAGAACAATACAAACAGTATTGTAACTGTAGATGGTATTGAAGCAGAAAAATATACATTAGCTTAATATGAGCTATTAAAAACACATATTATAATTCCAGAGGCGGGCAGCAATGCCCGCCTTTTTGCTTGTAAGACCTGAAAGAAAATGCTACTATAACAACTAGATGATTACGAAATGCTGCCATATGAAAAAACCTATGGGAATTTTACGATCATTATATGAAATTAACAGAACAGCAGGAG
>ENA-OYOM01000008-OYOM01000008.1-human-gut-metagenome-genome-assembly--contig:-NODE-8-length-17942-cov-11.705540_pt1 | contig 17942 bp, 20 predicted proteins | sample MGYA00244034_ERZ653178 | MGnify/ENA primary metagenome ERZ653178 (study PRJEB26926, sample SAMN06165428) | human gut metagenome | biome: ENVO:00009003; feature: ENVO:2100002; material: ENVO:00002003...
TATCTGAAGCAGTCCGTTACTCTTCATGTCAAGCACCTGACTTTTATACATCTTTACGGTTTCTGCCGTCCGGCTCTCCCGCTCTGCCTCCTGTGCAATCCTTATCTCAATTTTATCTCCTACATGTATCACTTCTGAAACTGTCATAAGCATACTCCTTATTGTTTGTGATTAATCAGGTCAGAAAAGACCTGTGCAATCCCCCAATGCAGCTTTGGTAAATTATGTTCATGTTCCAGTAGATTTACTGCAATTACCTCAAACGCCTTCGCTGATCTGGCTTCCGGTGCATGTATAGAAACCGGTTTCTGTGCCCGCACAGATCGTTCCAGCATAAAATCCTGTGGTATCGTTCCAAGGTAATCTACGGTTCCCTCTAAGAACTGTTCCACCACTGAATTTAATTTATCGTAAACATTCTGCCCCTCTTCCAGAGAAGTAACCCGGTTTGAAAGTACCCGGATCTCTGTTTCTTCCCGCAAAAAATTTGGATTACGATATAAGGTCTTTAATAAAGAATATGAATCGGTCAGGGAACTCGGATCCGGTGTTGTTACCAATACCACCTCCGGACTCGCCATTACAAATTCCAAAACACTATCAGAAATTCCGGCTCCGGTGTCAACAATGATGACATCTGCAAGCTCATCTAATTCTCTCAGGCACTTTATAAAATAAAGTATCTGATCTTTCGTAAGATTATTCAAACCCATGATACCGGCTCCTCCAGAAATGAAGCCAATGCCCATAGGTCCTTCTGTCACAATTTCACGGATATTTTTTCCGCGATAAATCAAATCTCCTAAATTATATTTGGGGATTGCGCCAAACATTACTTCCACATTTGCCAATCCGAAATCCGCATCAAATATAAGAACTTTTTTTCCAAGTTTTGTCATTTGTACTGCCAGATTCACGGCGACATTGGATTTTCCAACGCCACCCTTTCCACTGGTCACAGTAATCACTCGGGCCGACATTGCTTGCTGCTGATTTTTAAGTTTTATCACATTTCTGAGCTTCTCAGCCTGATCCATATCATTACCTGCCCCCTAGTAACTGTTTTACTATGGTCTGCGTATTAAACTCTTCAATATCATCTGGAACATTCTGTCCGTTTGTCATATAGGAAAGAGATGCTCCTGAATACATCTTAATATTAAAGATATTTCCATAGGTTGTCGTTTCATCTAATTTTGTAAAAATAATCTTGTAATCTGCGATGCCCTTATAGATATCTACAATTTCAAGCAGATCCTTGTATTTGGTCGTTGCACTGACTACCAGATAAACTTCTTTCTCATATTCCTCGTCCAGTCCGGCGATCATCTTCTGCATATCCATACACTGCGCTTCGTTCTTGTGGGAAAATCCTGCAGTATCCACAAAGATCAGATCATAATCATTGACACGCTCAATAGAGGCATTCATCTCCTCAGCTGAATATATGATGCTCATCGGTGCATCCAGAATATTAGCATAGACCCGAAGCTGTTCGGTTGCCGCTATTCGATAGGTATCTGCAGTTAAAAATGCAACTTTTAAATTCTCCTCTACTTTGTACTTGGATGCGATTTTAGCGATCGTGGTCGTTTTTCCGACTCCGGTCGGTCCAATGAAAAATATGATCTTCGGCTTCTTACCGGTCGTATCGATCGTATTCGGCTGACCCAGTTTTAAGATCATCTTCTGGTACACGGTAGAAAGGATATAATCTACACTACTTCCATTATGCATAACTTTTTCTGCTTCGTCCATGATCTGATTGACATATTTTTCATTGACATCATTCTCAAGCAAAGTGCGATACAGCATCTTTACGAACTGCATCCCCTCCGGATTTTCGATCTCATCCTCGATCAGCGGCTCTTTGCGACTTTCCTCTACCGAGAGCTGCTTTTCCAACATATTCGACAGATCCTCCAGTCTCTTTTCCAGACCATCCTTTTTACGCTCGGTTTCCTGCTCTTCTTTTGCTTCCCGGATGATCTCTGCCGGTGTCATACCGGTTTCGTTTTTCTTAGGTGCAGGTGGAACAAAGGCATCTCTGTTCTCACTTCTTGGCACTTCGATCTTTTCGTCTGCAGTAAGATCGATTCCACCCCGCATCTTATCCGGTGTATGTAATGCAGCTAATGGACTGGTATATACTTCCTTTTCTTCCATTGCAGCTGTTACTTCAAAAAGGCTGGTCTTAAATGCCTTTAGCATTCCCTTCGGCTTGATCTCTTTGACATTCATCACCACAGCACCCGGACCAAGTTCCTGTTTTGCTTTTTCGATTGCTTCTTCCTTTGTCTTCCCCTGATACTTATTTATGGTCATTTATATTGTCACCATCCCTACTGATTGTAATTCTACATTAGACTCGACTTCATTATAGGATACCACGATTAAGTCTTTGAAGTAATCTTCTGTTAATTTCTTGAAATACATACGCACAATCGGAGAAGTAATGACGATTGCATTTTTTCCCATATTTTCGAGTTTTGCAACCTCTGTCTCGACCGAATTCATGATTGCTTTGGTCTTTTCCGGATCGAGTGTTAAGTATGCTCCCTGCTCCGTCTGTTTTACCGAAGACATGATCTCCTGCTCCACCTTCGGATCTAACGTGATAACACTGGTTGTCTCATTTGCGGGGAAATACTTGCTTGAAATCGCACGTTTCAAACTCTGTCTCACATATTCTGTCAATACGTCTGTATCTCTGGTTGCAGAAGCATGATCTGCAAGTGTTTCAAAAATGGTAAGCAGATCGCGGATAGAGATGCCCTCTGTAAGCAGGTTCTGCAATACCTTCTGGACCTCTCCTAAACCTAACTGTTTCGGGATCAACTCGTCCACTAAAACCGGATTGCTTTCTTTTAAGTTGTTGACCAGATTCTGGACGTCCTGTCTGGTCAGAAGCTCTGCAATATGAGACCGGATCACTTCTGTCAGATGTGTTGCAATGATAGAAGGCGGGTCTACTACGGTATAGCCAAGGCTCTCTGCTCTCTCCCTCTGACTCTCTGTAATCCAGATCGCCGGCAGATGGAAGGATGGCTCGAATGTTGGGATACCAGTAATCTCTTCCTCTACATAACCTGGGTTCATCGCCATATAATGATCAAAGAGTATCTCTCCCTCTGTTACCTGGATTCCTTTTATTTTAATGATATACTGGTTTGGATTCAACTGGATATTATCACGCAGACGGATGATCGGGACTACCGTACCAAGTTCAAGTGCAATCTGTCTACGGATCATTACCACTCGGTCTAAGAGGTCTCCACCCTGATTGACATCTGCTAACGGAATAATACCATAACCAAATTCAAGTTCGATCGGATCAACCTGAAGCAGGGATACCACATTCTCCGGTTTCCGGATTTCTTCTGCCTCGGTCTCTGCCGTGTTGACTTCTTCCTCAATGCTTTCAATCGTAATGCTCTTGTCTACCTGCTTTCCGGTAACCAGAAATACGATACCAAGTGCAAGGAATAAAACCGTATTTAACGGTGTTACCAGTCCTAAGAATGCAAGGGTCGCCCCTACAATATAAAGTACCTTTGGTATTCCAAACAGCTGGCTGACAAGTACATGGGAAAAATCCGCTTCCTTGGATGCCTTGGTTACCAGGATACCGGTTGCCAGAGAGATCAGAAGTGACGGAATCTGGGAACAGAGTCCATCACCGATGGTAAGCAATCCATAGCGCTGGATCGCCTCGGCAAACACAGGTGCTACGGACATTTACCACCTGTCACACCCATTACCGTACCACCAATTAAATTGATAAAGGTAATGATCAGACCGGCTGTTGCATCTCCCTTAACGTACTTCGTTGCACCATCCATGGAACCGAAGAAGCTTGCCTCTTCCTGGATCTTATTACGGCGGTCTCTCGCCTCTTTTTCCGTAATCGCTCCGGTATTTAAGTCGGCATCAATCGCCATCTGTTTACCTGGCATTGCATCCAATGTAAATCGTGCTGTTACCTCTGCGACACGTTCGGAACCTTTGTTAATTACAATAAACTGAATGATAATCAGAACAATAAAGATAATTGCTCCGATCACCATGTTACCACCACCAACGAAACTACCAAATGTCTCTACCACGTTTCCAGGTGCACCTGTTGTCAGAATTAATCTGGTTGATGATACGTTCAGAGAAATTCTAAAGATTGTCGTAAACAAAAGCAATGTCGGGAAAAATGACATATCAAGTACTTCTTTTACAAACAATGTATTAAACAGTACTATCATTGCGATAGAAATGTTTAACGCCAACATCACATCAAGTAAGGTGGAACTAATTGGCACTATAAAAAAGACGACTGCTGCAAGTAAATATAATGCAATCCCTATGTCCGATTTCTTCATGCCCTCTCCTCCTAAACATACTATCTATTTTTCATATTATAAACCATTGCCAAAATTTCCGCTACTGCCTGATACAATTCCGGTGGAATTTCTGCTCCTACATCCACATTTGCATATAGCATTCGAGCAAGGGGTTTGTTTTCTACAATTTCGATATTGTGTTCCTTCGCTGACTCCCTGATCTTCTGAGCCAGATAATCCTCACCTTTTGCAAGGACGACCGGTGCTTTGGAAACCTCCGCATCGTATTTGATCGCAACGGCAAGATGTGTCGGGTTCGTGATGACCACGTCCGCCTTTGGAACATCCTGCATCATTCGCTGCCTTGATGCCTCTCTCATTCGCTGTCTCTGACGACCTTTTATCTCCGGATTTCCCTCTGTGTTCTTGTACTCATCCTTCACTTCCTGTTTGGTCATTTTCATTTCCTCATTGAAGCGGTGTCTCTGATATGCAAAATCGGCTACACCGACCACGAAGTATACAAGACTGATCTTAAATCCGGCATTGATGATAACACTGCCGCAAAGGGCAATCGCCTGATTCAGTGACATATCATACAGAATAAATATATCATTTACATCATCTTTTACTGCGGTATACGCAACATAGATAATGGTCGCTATCTTTAATATAGACTTAAATAATTCAAAGATTGATTCTTTGGAAATAATCCTCTTAAATCCGTTGATCGGATTGAATTTATCTCCCTTTGGCTTTAAGGGCTTTGCTGTGACTTTCCACCCTACCTGCACGATACTGACAACCAGCGTCACCGCAACACCAAATATAAAAAACGGGGCTGTCACCTTAAACATCATCAATATCACAGTAAGCATAAAGGAACTCACCTGTTTTACCGAACAATCGACTGCAAACTGCTCTACGAAGTCCGGCATCAAATTGTATGTATACGGATAAACCTGAATCATTCCCTCCCCGATAAAGGAGATAAATACTTTCAATACAAGAAATAATACCAGTAAGTCAAATGCAGCGGTAAGTTCTTTACTCTTGGAAACCTTACCTTCTTCTCTTGCATCTCTTAATTTTTTCTCTGTTGCAGGTTCTGTCTTCTCTCCACCTGGGCCATCTTTTGCAAACCACTGGAGATCATAATCCAGTATTAATCGAATATCGTCTTCCAACTCAATACATTCCTTCTATAAATAATACCATCATCTTTCGCATTTCATTAAATATGAAATCTGCAATTCCAGGTAATAGCGTTATGGTCAAAAACATAACCAAAAACCCTACCATAATCTTCATCTGCATACCTACTGCAAACATGTTCATCTGTGGCGATACTTTTGCCAGAATACCAAGAATACAGTTTAAGATCATAATACAGGCAAATACAGGAAGATAAATGCGAAAACCTATGACAAACAGATCGGTCATATACTGCATCATAGAGGAAAGCAGATGATCCCATTGAAAATTCTGTCCATTGACAGGAACAACCACAAAGGAATCAGAAAATGCCCTTAAAATTACCTGATACATATTGGTTGCGATCAAAAGCAGCAATATAAAGTAATTATACATATTTCCAACCAGAGTAGACTGTGTGTTCATCTCCGGATTGAACTCTGTTGCCATGGTAAGACCGATATCCATGGAAATAACATGTCCCGAAAATAAAATAATGGAATTACATATGTTTGCACCTAGTCCTATCAGCAACCCTGTAATTCCTTCCTTTAAAACAATCATCGCATATCCGATAAGACCTGTATATTCAACTGCCGTTTTATCAACAAACGTAAACAACAAAAGTGAAATAAATACGGATAGCCCGATCTTAACACGGGCTGGAACCCCGGACTGTCCATAGAACGGCGCAATGTATACAAAACATGATACGCGAACCAATATTAAAATTAATATTTCAAAATTAGTCAATGAAAAAGTATATTCAAACATACATCATCCACCAAGATAAACACCAAAATTTGACCATAAATTGGTCATGAATTCTGATAAGTTTGTCAAAATCCATGAGCCAAAGAAAATCATACCGACAAATACGGCTATGATCTTAGGAACAAAGGTCAAAGTCTGTTCCTGAATAGAGGTTACTGTTTGAAAGATACTAATTATAAGACCTACCACCAACGAAATAAGCAACAATGGTGCTGAACATATTATAATTGTGTAAATGGCATCTCTTGCCACATCAAGGACTTGTCCTTCTGTCATTCTCTATCACCTCAAAACATCTCCTGCATCAGTAAAAGGTCTGGACCAGATTATTGATAACAAGATTCCATCCATCTGCCAAAATAAATAAAAGGATCTTAAACGGCAGTGAAATTGTGGTCGGTGGCAACATCATCATACCCATTGACATAAGTACGGATGCAACTACCATATCAATTACAATAAATGGGATATAAATCAAAAATCCCATGATAAATGCCTGTCTTAACTCTCCAATAATGAACGCTGGTATAATAATCGTCATCGGAACAACATCATAGGCTTCCGTTCCGCCATCCTCATCAATATCATAGGTCTGACCTGAAATATCAATGAATAAATTGACATCCTTAGTCTGCAATTTACCATTCTTATACATAAAAGAACGAATCGGACCCTCTGCCTCTTTTACTGCTTCCTCCATCGTAATCTCACCATTGTCAAGTGGAACGATTGCTTTTTCATTGATCTCCTGAAATGTCGGCCACATAATAAAAAATGTGAGGAACAATGCCAGTCCGATCAAAACCTGATTTGGAGGGGATGTCTGTGTACCAATCGCTGTACGCAGGAAATGCAATACAATGATAATTCTGGTATAGGACGTCAACATAATCAAAAGCGACGGAGCTAACGAAATGATCGTCAGCACAAGCAATGCACGTATCGGTGTCGATAATGCTGCTTCTTCATCATTAATGGAAACATTGATACCACTTAAATTTCTGCTTTGTGTTGTACTTGTATCTCCAGATGTACTCTCCGCATCGAATGACGTAATACTGTCTGGATCCATAGATGCTGCATAAACTCTTGTATTTCCATAAGTAAGAACCAACGTAACCGCAAGAATCACGACTGCAAAGGCAAATGATATCATACAATATGTTTTTTTCTTTTTTGTCATAATTTAACCCTGCTTTTTGGGAAAACGCTCCTTTAACTTGCTAAGAAGTTTCTGAAAGTCTTCCTGTGAGTCCTGTGTCATCTCCTTTAGTTCTTCTGCAGACACCTCTGCCAACATCGTCACTTCCTCTTTGCCTACGGCAACAACAAGATATTTTTCACCCACACGGATAATCTGTACCAGTTTGTTGTTCCCAATTCGCAGACTTTCTACGACTTGAAGGTTTTTCCCTGTCATCTGTGTCTTTTGAAAGCCGCCAACCCATTTTGTTGTCAGATATGTAACCAGCAGAACGAGTGCAAAAATAATGACCGCACCCAGTAGCTGCAGAAAACTGTTTAAAGAAGAATTTAATAATATCATATTAACCTACTACTTTTTTTACTGCTTCAAGTACACGCTCTGCCTGGAATGGTTTTACGATGAAATCTTTTGCACCTGACTGGATTGCCTCGATAACCATCGCCTGCTGTCCCATTGCAGAACACATAATAACATTGGCATTTGCATCAATTTCTTTGATTTTCTTTAATGCCTGAATACCATCCATATCTGGCATGGTAATATCCATTAATACTAAATCTGGTTTTGTTTCCGGATATTTTTCTACTGCAATTGCTCCATTCTCTGCTTCTGCTGCAATCTCATAACCATTTTTGGTTAAGATATCCTTAATCATCATTCTCATAAAAGCAGCATCATCACAAATCATAATCTTTGCCATAATTTTCTCTCCTATTCGCAACTATTCTTGTTACTTTTTATTTTATAATTTCGGTAATTCGTATACCATAGCTTTCTTCGATGATAACAACTTCACCTTTGGCTACAAATTTACCATTTACTAACACATCAATCGGCTCACCAGCGATACGATTTAATTCTATAATAGTACCAGGGGTAAAATCAAGTATTTCCTTAATAGATTTTGAAGTTCTTCCCAATTCTACTGTCACCTCAAGAGGTACATCCATAATTAAATCGATATTTTCCGGACCATACCCTGTCGGTACGTTTCCAGAAAATGCCTGAAACTGTGCTGGCTGCACATTTACCTGTTGTTGTCCATACATCTGCGACATCTCCTGACCCATCATTGGTTGCCCCATCATCGGCTGTCCTCCCATCATTGGCTGTCCTCCCATCATTGGCGGTGGTGCCATCTGCGGCTGCATTGCCGGCTGTCCCATTGGTTGCTGACCTGCCGCCATCTGTGGAGCCTGTTGTGGCTGCTGTGGTTCTGTACTTTCATTTGTTACAGTAGAATTTGTATCTTCTTCCATTGTCTCTGTAACATTCTCGCACATCTCTTTTGCAAAGGAGATTGGGTACAACTGCATGATCTCACTGTCCACAATATCTCCAATTTCCATTTTGAAAGAAATCTTTACGAATTCTCCTGCAAGGAATTCATCAATTGCACTCTCATCCACAGTTTCCTGTAAATCTATCAAATCCGCTACTGGCGGGCTGATATCAATCACTTTATTCAGCATGGATGATAAAGAAGTGGCTGCTGAACCCATCATCTGATTCATTGCCTCGCTGATCGCACTTAAATGTAATTCGCCAAGTTCACCATCCGTATTTGTTCCATCACCACCCATCATAAGATCGGTAATGACCTTTACATCATGTTCTTTTAATACAAGAATATTGCTTCCATCTAATCCTACGGTATAACCAATCCGGATAAAAACACAAGGTTTTTCATACGCATCACAGATATCATTCCAGTTTGCAAATGAAACAACTGGTGTTGAGATATCAACTTTCCGGTTTACCAGAGAAAACAGTGTCGTAGCCGCCGTTCCCATGCTTATATTGGCAATCTCGCCAATCGCATCTTTCTCTTTCTCTGACAGAGTCTCTTCAGCTACTCCATCATCAGCAGCGGCAGCAGGACTGTTCAGTAAAGCATTAATTTCTTCTTGAGACATTGCTCCATCCATGTTACTGCTCCTCCCTAATCACTGATGTAATTCTTACTGCATAATTATCACCGGTTGCTCCCGGCAGAGCAGTAAATTTTTTTATATTACCAACATAAATATCCAGTTCTTCATCCACTTTTGTATCTAAACGGACAATATCGCCACGCTGTAATCCAAGGAAGTCATTCACTGATATCGTACTGTTTCCAAGCACAGCCTTGATTGGCATAGGTGCTTTTGAAATCAGTGCCTCAATGGTATCTGAATATTGCTGTTCGTCTTTTTCCTGAAGACTTGAATACCAGTACTTGGTATTTAATTTATCCATAACACTCTCTAGTGTAAGGTATGGCAGACAGATATTGATCAGTCCCTCTACCTCTCCTATTTTAATATTGAGTGTTACTAACGCTATCATTTCCGTAGGAGATATGATCTGTGCATACTGTGAGTTGGTCTCAATTCGCTCTAAGCGAGGTTCTAACTCACATACGCTGTCCCACGGTTCTATCAGAAGGTTGACTACCACGTTGAAGATTCTCTCAATGATCAACAACTCAATCTCTGAGAAATCACGGGGTCTGTCCAGGGGCGCTCCCTTTCCTCCCAACATACGGTCTACGATTGTATATCCTAAGTTTTCTGCAATCTCTATGATGATATTACCGTTTAACGGAGAAAAGTTTACAATCCCCAGCAGTACCGGATTAGACAGTGCATTCGAAAATTCTGAATAAGTAACTGCCTCTGAATTCATCACTTCAACCTGAACATTTTTCCTCAAATATACCGGAAGATTGGTTGACAACAATCTTCCGTAATGTTCAAAGATTATTTCCAGTGTACGCAAATGTTCTTTGGAAAACTTTGCAGGACGGGCAAAATCGTAATTCTTAACTTGTTTTTCATTATTATCTTTTATTTCGTCTACATCCAGTTCACCACTGCTTAACGCTTTCAGTAAACTGTCTATCTCATTTTGAGATAAGACTTCACCCATTCTTTCTCACCACCTAACGCAAATATTTATGTCTATTCGGTTTTCACGCTGGAGAAGTTTACACCAACGATGAAGTCTTTTCCTCCGAACATATCCTGAACTGCTGCTAATATCTCATTCTTTACATCCTGATAACCGTTCGCATTGAACTCATCTAATGTATAATTGCTGACGATTGTGTTAATCTCACTCTGAATAATGGTCTCTTTTGCAGCAAGTCCCTCAGAACCGCCGTATGTCTTATAACCATCGCTCTTGGTGTTCATGGAAAGACTGATGGAATATACTGCATAATGTTTTTTACCATCAGTGCCCTCTTTTAAGTTAGAAGTAAACTGTGACTCAATTGTATAAGTCTCAATATCTTCAATTGGTACTGTTGGTGTCGCCTGTGCATCACCGCTTTCTAATTCCAGATTGATTGCTGAGCACACCTGATCCACAAGCTGGTTTGATTTTTTCGTCTGTGGAATAATGGTAAATGTTAAAATCGCTGTTAATACCAGATTTACCAAAACAAGTGCTAGAATAATTACTGACATCAGATTTTTTTTCATAATTTTACCTTCCCGCTTATTGTAATTCTGAGCTATAAGAATTATATATTTTGATTACTACTCGTCTGTTTCTTGCTCTTCCTTCCGGTGTTGAGTTATCCGCGATTGGAACATACTCACCACGTCCTGCAGACTTGATGTGTGCCGGCTCCAATGTCGTGATCTCTCTTAAATAGTCACTTACGGATCTTGCACGATAAAAGGAAAGCACATCATTGTCTTCATATTTGGAAGAATGAATTGGAACGTTATCCGTATGCCCCTCGACCTCTATGATATTCTGCTGATACGGTTCAATCAGCTTTCCAATCTTGTCGATCAATGGGTACGCCTCCTGCTTAATGTCGGATTTTCCGGAGTCAAATAAAATTGCTCCATTCATATTAAGCATGACATACTGTGCATCAAAGTCCACTTCCACTTCATCCTGAATCCCATATTTGCTGATTGCTTCTTCAATCTCCTGAGCCATCTGCTCTGATTCCTCAAGTGATTGTTCTTTGTAAGCTTCTGCAATATCTTCTTCCGTATCTGACTCTTCATCCGATTTGGAGTTTGCCTGATCCTTATAATAAGAATCTAACATTTCAAGCTGACTTACGCCAGAGGAGACTAACTCGCCCTCTCCGATGGAAGCACCACCACTTGGCAGGATACTAAATGTATTCTGAAAGGATGCAACAATCTTTTCAAATTTCTCAGCATCCACATCAGACATCGCAAAAAGCATAACGAAGAAACACAGCAGCAGATTCATCAGGTCGGAGAATGTATTCATCCATGCAGGTGAGCCTTTCGGCGCATCTTCCTGTTTTTTTCTCGCCACTATTCCTCACCTCCGCCTTCACCTTCTGCTGAGTTATTACGCTCCGAAGGAGCAAGGAACGATTTCAGTTTTTCTTCTATAACTCGTGGGTTTTCTCCTGCCTGGATAGACAAGATACCCTCCACTGTAATTTCCTTCATCATCATTTCAGTATCATTATTTACTTTTAATTTGGCTGCTGTTGGATTACATAACCAGTTTGCGATCAGAGAACCATACAAAGTTGTCAGTAACGCAACCGCCATCTTTGGTCCGATGGAAGCAGAATCCTGCATGTCTTTTAACATAAGTACCAGACCGATCAGGGTACCGATCATACCCCAGGCAGGACCAAGTTCACCCCATTTTTCCCAGAAACTAATTCTCTTTTTATGTCTGGCTTCGATACATGTCAAATCAGTCTCTAAAATGCCTCGTACTAATTCCGGGTCTGTACCATCAACGACCAGCATGATGCCCTTTTTCAGGAAGTCATCCTCAATTCCGTTTGCTGCTTCCTCTAACGCCAGCAAACCTTCTTTTCTTGCCGTATTCGATAAATCAATAATATTTTTGATTACCTGTGACGGATCCTGTACTTCATCTTTGAACGTCAAAGTGATACTTTTAATTCCTCCGATGAAATCCGGTAATTTATTGGAGCCTAATGTACCGGAAATAGAACCACCGAGTGTGATAATAATAGATGCGAGATCGAACATATTAATCAATCCTGCAACACCCGAACCACTGGATAACACACCGAATACAAACATTACTACGCCGAGCAATATACCTGCTATAGAAGCTATATCCACTTTTTCCACCTACCATCCTTGATTTTTGTTTTAGTAAAATTACAATGTGAAGCCGGGTATCAATCCTTTTAGCCCATGCTGGCCCACTTTTCTGTCTCCCATTCTACTAAATATTTAACTTCTTGTCTACTTTCTTTTACAATAATTTTCTTTCCTGAAGTTAACGTAATCACAGTATCCGGTGTTTCCTCCACTGTCTCGATCAGACTTGTATTTACCAAAGTTTTGGTTCCATTCAGTTTTGTTATCTCAATCATTTCTACCACTATGCCTTTCTTCTCTTTATCAGAAAAGGGGTCATGACTTGCATAACCCCTCTCTAACTTGTTACTGTCTGCCGTATTGTTGTGGCAGCTTTTATGATGTCATTCCTGTCGTTGTCAATTTATTATGTATTTAGTTTTATCTCTTCAGATTAACCAGTTCTTCAAGAAGTGTATCTGATACTGTGATGATACGGCTGTTTGCCTGGAAACCTCTCTGTGTTGTGATCATATCTGTAAATTCGGAAGACAGGTCTACGTTACTCATTTCCAGTACACCAGTATTCATGGCATCACCATTTTCTGTAATATCAATACCAATACCATTGAAATCACCTGAGTTCTTAGTAGATGAATAAAGGTTATCTCCTTCCTTCTGAAGACCGGATGCATTAGCAAATTCTGTTACAGCGATCTGTCCAAGGAGTCTCTTCTGTCCATTGGTATAGGATGCATAGATCATACCGTTAGTCTGAATGGATACGCCCTGAAGAGTACCACTCTCACGACCTGCATTCAGATCATTCTTATCGCCCTTTTCAAGAGCAATTGTAGATTTACCGTTGTTGTCAGTAACTACGGCCTTGGAGAAGTCTACGTTTACGGTAGTGAAAGCTGCACCGAGACTTGAGAGATCCATTGTTACACCATTCTCACCACCAGTACTTCCGTTTGACATAAATTTGCCATCTTTGCCCGAATAAAACAAAATTGCACCATTAGTAACTCGCCTTTGTTTTACTGTCAATACTCCATCTTTGCTTACCGTTCCGCTTAAAATATCACTTGGTGATATTTTATCACCATACAATGATGTAAATAAAGTATTATTTGTCGGCTTTCCATCAGAATCAAATAATACTGTTACGTCTGTACCTACTGTGTATGTAGTTCCATTTATATCAATAGTATCCCCATTTTGTAATTCATTACTATTGGGATATAAAATAACAGTATTAGAATTAATTACTGCATATGCAACAGAAGTTACTGTACCATTTGCTCCAACAGCAGTAGTATATTTCTGTTGTTTTACTGTTGCTCCAGACACTCCGTAATCCATTCCATCTAATTCAACCGGTTGACCAGCTGTGCCAGTGCCAAATGTAACACCATCTATAGAAAGTTGTTTACCCGTTGAATCAGTAATGGAATCCAAGGTCACATAAAAGCTGTAATTCTTGTCATCTCCATTATTATCCTTACCTTTTCCTTCTTTTGCATTATGCAGACCATACTTTACAGTATAGCTGTAACCTAGATTATCATAAATCTGTAAGCTTAATGTCTTACCTGCTTTTTCGCCCTGGTCATCATCGTTCCAGTCGATGATACCGGATGCAGTAGCTGCCTGTGTATATTCGGCGCCATACGTGAGATAATCGCTTCCCATAACAACAAGTGGCTTTACTGTATCTTTCTTGATGTTACCGGTTTCTTCATCTACACCCCAGCCCATAACATTATAGCCTGTACTGGACATTGCCAGATTACCTGCCGCATCTACATAGAAAGAACCATCTCTTGTGAAGTAGGTATTGCTGCCATCACTTACAATAAAGAATTCATCACCTGAAATCTTTAAGTCAAAAGGATTACCTGTTGACTGTGTAGCGCCTTCTTCTGTTATCTTGGTGGAAATTGCTGCTGTCTGTACACCAAGACCGATCTGTCTGGGGTTGGTTCCTGCTGTACCTGTTGTCGCATTAGGACCTGTCGCTGCCTGTGTTGTCTGATACATCAGATCAGAAAAGTTGATTGACATGGTCTTATATGAAGTTGTATTAACGTTGGCGATATTGTTACCAATAACGTCCATTTTGGTCTGGTGTGTCTTCAAACCTGATACACCAGAGTAAAGTGATCTCATCATAGTGAAATGACCTCCCATTCGCTGCCGTATCTGCTTTCTTCTATCATTCGGAAAGCCCTAGCCTCCTTAAAAGGTCCGGCTGTTATATGATTACGGCTCCATCAATATTTGTAAATATATTCTCTTTTGTTTCTGCCTGATCCATTGCTGTGATTACTGTGTTGCTTCCGGTATTTACGATAAATGCCAGTTCATCCACGAGTACCAGAGATTCTCTGATTCCCTTTTCTCCTGCTTTACGTGTCCCGTCACTCAACCTTTCCAGTTGTTCAGAAGTTAATTCAATATTTCTGTCATTCAATCTGTTCGCAGCATGTTTGGAAAATTTGATCTCTCCTGTCTGCTGTTTTTGAAGAATTTCTTCAAAACTCAGTCCCTCACTGGTTGTTGCAGGCTGGATTTTCTTTTGCTGCTTTAGATACTGTTCCTGTAGCTGTTCAATGGAAAGGAATTGATTATTACTAATATTCATTATCCTGTTACCTCCATATCTTCATCTTCAGGTCTGCAGTTATTTATTTACACGGTCGTGTTATCTTTGGTCAACAGGTCTGCCAGTTGCTCATCAGGATCACTGTTGCCCTGTTCTGTACCATTCTGTGTTTCTCCATTAGAATCTGTACCGGCTGTTCCCTGTGTACCATCATCTTTGGAATCTGTACCATCACTTCCCTGTGTGCCACCGGTCTGGTCTGCATCTCCACTTCCCTGCGTTCCTCCAGTCTGGTCTGCACTACCGCTTCCCTGAGTTCCTCCAGTCGAATCCGCATCTCCACTTCCCTGCGTTCCATCTGTCTGACCTGAATTGGAAGAATTGTTGTCACTTCCATTTGTACCGGAACTGTTGTTACTGCTGTTGCTTTGTTTTAAAGCTTCAATCTGTTCCATTAAGGCCGACATTTTCTTATCAAAAGCGCTGATCAGATCATCCAGTGTTGTTTCTTTCGTTTCTGTGCTCTCTGTAAATGTTACTCCAAGTTTCTTAAGCTGTGCCACATATGCCTCATAAGATGCAATATCTCCTGCTGCATAGGTCTTAAGATAGTTCTTTTCGTAATCACTCATACTATTGTAGAGATCCATAATATCCTGAACTGCATTCTGATAAGACTTATCAATTACCTTTAAGGAAGGTAATGCTGCTACCTTGCTTGAGAACTCTGTATACTTGTCATATGCATTAAAGTACTCTTCGCTTGCTACTGTATCCAGATCACTTAATGAATATTTGGCTTCATCAATGACTAACAGTGGCTTACCCTCTTCTACAACTACATAGTCTACTACGCCACGCTTGTAGCTTGTTTCACCTGTACTGGTACTGGTTACCTTCATAACAACTTCCTTGCCGATCAGATTGTTTGCTCTGACAAGATCCATGGAATCTGCCATTTCACTGATCTGCTGAACCTGTGTGAAGGTTGCATACTGGGAAACCCACTCCGTATTGCTGGTTGGCTCCAATGGGTCCTGATTCTGCATTTCTGCTACCAATAATGTTAAAAAGGTATCACTGTCTACAACTGAATTACTTTTACTACTACTCAATGAATCTGAGGAAGTCGTGGTAGTCTGTAATTTGCCGTCTACATATGGTGCTACTAAACTCATGCTGTATCTTCCTTTCTACCTGTTTTACCTGAGTTATGCCAATAAATCCATGGTATTTCCGTTCGCTGCCATCATCTCCATAGCTATTCTGGCTGCATCATCAAGCCCGCTTGCTTCTTCTAATGCTTCCTCTTCGCTGTTATAGAGATTCAGATTGATATTTGCTCTGCGTATTCTTTGAATACTGCCTGTTGCATTATTCTGCTGTTCATTCTGCTGTTGCTGTCCACTCTGATCCAGATTCTTTTCCATCTCATGACTTGCTACAGATACTTCTACAGCCTCTACTTTAACGCCCTGTTCTTCCAGATTGTCTTTTAACTGAACAACCTGTGATTCTATTGCATTTTTCACTGCTTCATTCTGAGTCGTAATCTGTGCCGTTACCACTCCGCCTTTGGTTGCAAGCTGAATATGCACATTTCCCAGGCTTGCCGGGTGAAGCTGCATCTCCATCTCTGTCAGTTCACTGCCCTGTCTGACTTTCACATAGTCAGCCAACTGTTTCATGATGCTTTCAGTATCTACTGTTCTGGTGGGAACCACATCCTGTTCCGGCGTTACCGTAGTTTCCTCTGCAGGATTCTGGAATTTGTTAAAATTCTCCTGATAGGAATCTGTTTCCTGTTCATCTGCTGATGAATCTTTTTCTGTATGTTCCGTCATTTGTGACACTTCTGTCACATTTGCATCCGGATTCTGATTTTGTGCAGGTGCCTGCGTCCTGTCTTTGATAACAGGTATCGGATCCTCCACCACTGGCTGCATTGGTGCTTCTGCCATATCCATATTCTTTTCAAAAGGTATGATGTTATCCGGCTGTGAAGCTTCTCCCTGAACCGCATTCTGTTCTGCCTGCATTTTTAACTGTTCCAATGCAGACTGTAACTCCTCTTCACTGATTCCACACTGTGCCATCAAATCCTCCAGTGTCGTATCTACTGCTTCCGTGAGATTCTGAAGCTGCTGATACATATCCGCATCTACTGCAACATCAATTAAAGAATCTGCATCATTTACTGCGGCAATCAGTTCCGTAAGATTCTGTGACTGTAGAAGATCTATAGGCTGTAATCCTAACTGCTCCATAATAGCTACCAGTTCTTCCTCGGAAATATCCAGTTCCTCTTCCACAGAATTCATAATTTTCTGTGTAGCTTCCTCTACAGCATCTACTACATCCTCACTTACAGGATTATCCTCTTTAGGCGTTTCCTGTGATGCTTTTGTCGCATCCTGTACATTGTTTAATGTACTGTCTGCTTTGTCCTCTTTCACTGACTGTTCAGTGTTCGCTGTCTTTGTTTTTGCCTTGTCTGTTTTTACTCCCTGTGTCTGCTTCTGACCAGCATCAGGCGTATTAGACTGCTGTGCTTTCCCCTTTGTCTGATTCATGATCGTTCCAAAATCCTGACCATCCTGGGTACGCTGCGCACTTACTGTCTTTGCAGTCACCGGAAGTAATGTTGCATCAAGACCTGCATTTTTTACAGATGCACTTGTCATTTGCGTCCTCCTCTCGTAATTATTTCGTACCTCCATAATTACAAGGTATCTCTTTTTTAATTATCAAGGTACATTATGTATATCGGATAAATA
>ENA-OYOM01000011-OYOM01000011.1-human-gut-metagenome-genome-assembly--contig:-NODE-11-length-17155-cov-16.746842_pt1 | contig 17155 bp, 7 predicted proteins | sample MGYA00244034_ERZ653178 | MGnify/ENA primary metagenome ERZ653178 (study PRJEB26926, sample SAMN06165428) | human gut metagenome | biome: ENVO:00009003; feature: ENVO:2100002; material: ENVO:00002003...
ACGTTTATTTTACAAATCCAAGGCGGAATTTTTACATCGTGATAATATTGTTAAAACGTGCCGCAGTGTAGCGGGTTGTTGCGTAAAAGGCGGTAACGGTGCCGATAAGCGGTAAACCGAAAACAAGACCAAAAAGCCAAAAGAACGCAAAAGTCGTAAAATAAAACCGAATCCGGCAAAGGGGTACCCCTTTGCTTGCGCCGAGCCGCAAGCAAACAAGATCTATATAGCCGATAGGGAAAATAAGGAAGGAATAAACGTACCGCCGGAATCAGAACGGCGGACGTAAAAAATATAAGAAGGAGAAAGAAAATGAAGAAGTTATTAGTATTATTAACTGCTTTATGCCTGTCGATGTCGGCGATATTGTTCGGTATGGGCTGCAATTCCACAAAGAAGCACGATCACGTTGCCGCTACGGAATGGCAGACTTCCGAAACACAGCACTGGCACGAATGTACATTCGAAGGTTGCAAGGAAAAACTTGACCTTGCCGACCATGTGTACGATCAGGAAGTCGCCAAGGACGAATACAAAAAATCCGACGCAACCGATACCGTACCCGCGACTTATTATAAGTCCTGCGTATGCGGAGTAAAAGGAACGGAAACGTTCACGGTAGGCGACGCCAAAGGTCATACCTATCCTGCGGAGGTCGAAGCTTCCGCCTGGACATGGACCGAAGCGGAAAAAGGCTATACCGCAACCCTTACGCTTAACTGCGTAAACGGCGACGATACCAAAGTTCTTACCGCAACCGTAGTTTTAAGCGACGACGAAGATAAGACTTATCCTGCGAACTGCAAGAGAGAAGGTCTTAATACTTACGTTGCTACCGCCGAATTAAACGGCAACGCTTATACGGCTGAAAAAGGAGTCGTCCTTGCCGTAAATCCCGAAGCTCATAACTTAAAGCACTTCGATCTCGAAGCCGCAACGTGCTTCAAAGACGGTCATAAGGCTTACGAATACTGCGCTTCCTGCAAAAAGTATTTTGAAAAGGACAGCGAAAACAAGCTTACCGAAACTACTCTGGAAGCTCTTGCTTTAACCAAGCTCGAACACGACTTTGAAAACGGCACCCATCACGACGCCGTAGCTTCGACCTGCCTTGTTGCCGGCAACGTCGCTTATAACGAATGTAAAAACAACTGCGGAACTCTCGCGGTAAAAGAAAACGACGTATGGGCAGAAAAGACTTTGGAAGAAGTAACTCTCGAAAAAGTTGATCATAATTACAATATAGACGAAGACGCTTTCCACTGCACCGTATGTGGCGATCAAAGAACGTTTGTAAAAGGCGTTCCTCAGATAATTATTCCCGCTGCGGAAAAGGGCGACTTCACAATGAAGTTCTCCGTTTCTATGAACGTAGCAAGCGTCGATGAAGCCACGTGGGCTTTCATAGCGAAAGTAGGCGTTCTTCAGGCGGAAAATGCTAACTGGACTATTTACGGCGAAGGTCATATATACGCTTCTGCAGGCTGGAATACTCATAACGGTACCGCACCTTACTATTTCAGAAGCGCGAAAGCTCCCGCCGTTCCCGAGTGCAAATCGCTTACTTCGGAATACACTATTACGAGAACCGGCAAATTCTACACCTTCTACATTCTTACGACTTACGTAAATGCGGACGGCGTGAAGACTGTCGTTCCGTCTCTTTCGGCGGGTTCTCCGTCGTCGAATGTCGAAGATCTTGTTCTTGCGGCAACCACTTCAAGAGACGTTACTCCGACTATCTCGAATTATTCTTTCTCGAATACGGCTTACGACCTTTTAGGCGAAGTTACCGCTAATGATTTAGGTCTGGACGGTACGGTAGTCAACGTAACCGAAGCTACCGACGGTACTCCCAGTCAGGAATCGAACTACGTAGGTGAAGCGGGACTCGATCTCGGATACATCCCCGTAGGCGGCAAGCTCGAACTTGAGTTCAACAACAAGAGAACGACCGCAGGCGACAACAACTGGCAGAACTACATTATGTACCTTTACAACGCCGACGCCAACGCAACGCTCGTAGGCGGCAGCGGAACGCACAACGGCGCAGGCAACCCGACCAACGCTCTTTTAAGAGAACGCGGAAACAACGGCGAAACCTGGAAGAAGGGCGTTCATACCCACAACGGTATGTCTGCTGCTAACGGTGTCTTATGTTACAATCCGAGCGGAGACGGCTATAACAAGCCGATGAGCAACTCGACCGTTTCGATTACTATTTACAGAGTAAGCAAAGACGTCGTATACACTTACACCACGTTAAAAGGCGAAAACCTTAATATGGTAGGCTCTTCGCTTTTATACCTTCCCGAATTCGTAGAAGGCGGCGTAAACAAACTCGGCGTAGCTTTAAGCTCCCGTGGCGCAACCTTAACCATCGCTTCGGCTAAGCTCTACGTTGCAAGCAATCACACTCACGCTTATGGTGAAGAAATCGCTCAGGTAGCCGCTACCTGCGTAAAAACGGGCGTCAAAGCTCATTACGTCTGTGCGGACTGCGGTCTTACCTTCGTAAAAGAAGGCGAAAACTACGTTTATACTTCCGCTAAAAACCTCGTTATAGCGAAAGCCGCTCATAACTGGGGCGAATGGGAATCGGTAGACGCAACTTCTCATAAGAGAACTTGTCAGAACACCGAATACTGCGACGCTACCGAAACCGCCGCTCACGTAAAGGGCGATAACGATCTTTGCGAAGTCTGCGGATACGATATGTCCTGCAAACACACGACTATCGAACTCAAAGCTGGCAAAACAGCTACTTGTACCGAAGCCGGCTTTGAAGCTTATTACGAATGTGCCGACTGCCATAAGTTATTCTCCGACGAAGCGGGCGAAAACGTTATAACCGCTCCCACGGCTATAAAGGCTTTGGGACATACGTTTGAAGATTCCGATCCGTTCACTTGCGCGAGAAATTGCGGATATGACAGAAAGAATTTGGAAAACGGCAGTGCGATAGACCTTCTTAATCAGTATAAAGGCGATTTCGAAATAACGTTTACCGCAACCGTAGAAGGTGATACAACTAATAAGTTCAACCATCTCAGCAGCAGATTCAAAACCGTAAGCGACTTCGAAAATTCGATAAACAGCAGCAAAGATATGTTGTTCACTTCGACTCTTTCGAGCGACTATAACAAACCCGCCGGCGGTTACAGCAACGGAACCGAAGGCTTCAGAGTTGCCGATTATAACGTAACCGGTTACTTCAAAGGAAACGTAATCATCAGCGTTACCATAAGCCGTATCGGAAACAAGATATACACCGGCTACAACATTAAGAGAGCGGACGAAGACGCGCAGTTCTTTGCAGGATCGGCAAACGCAACCGAACCCGAAGACGGAATAAACGTTTACAACACCGCTGTTCTTGAAAAATCGTTCCTTTCGAACGTAGAACTCAAAATCACCGGAAACAAAGCGGTTATTTCGAACTATGTGTTCAAAAATCTTAACTACACCGAAACCAATCTTGCCGAAACTCCCGTAGTTATCGGAAAACCGGCAACGGCAAGCAACGATCAGCCGTTTGCAGAAATGCCGGATGGTAAAGAACAGGCTTCATTCGAAGCGTTGCTTGAAGTAGGTCAGTATGTAACTATCGAATTATCTTCGAAGAGAAATCCGGACACTACGATTGGAAATAACAACTGGCAGAACTACTTTGCATATATTTATGCTGCTAACGGCGAGAATACACACATCGCGCAGAATAACCTTATGGCGAGAGACAGAGCTAACTGTTATGACGTATGGCTCAACAAGGGCGCAACTTATTGCCATAATACATCCGGTAACGGCGGAAATATTAAAGTAATGCAGGTTGCTAACGGTAATCCCGGCAGCACGGCATATAACAACGCGATGAATGACGCAAAAGTCTACATTACGGTTTACAGAGAAACTTCCGAAAGAGTAAACTATGCGGTAACGATTCTTGCAGGCGAATACAAGATCATCTCTAACTTCGCAATCAACACCACCGGACTTTACGGCGAAGCAGTTGAAAAGGTAGGCGTTGCGATTATGACGAGAGATGCCGACGTAACCGTTACTTCCGCTAAACTTTACACTCCGGTTACCGAAGCGTAAAAATTAACTTAATCATCCTTTTCAAAACCTCCAAATTTTGAAAAATCTCTATGGTGTATCCACGAAATTTAGTTTCGGGGATATATCCGTAGAAAAACACCTTAAAATTTTTATCGTAATTTAGTTAAATACTATCTTTAAAACAGAAAATTTGTTCCAAAAGCTCATAATTGTAACAAAAAATATTTTAATTATCACAAAAACGGGTTTTATGAACAAAAAACGGATTTTTACGGCAAAAAAGCTGAAAAATAAGCTAAATACAAAAAGACTTAATATCCAAAATCATATATTATTCATTAAAAATAAAAACATATATTATTCGATTCATACCGATAAATCGCCGCGGGGATATGAGATCCGCCAAGGCGTAACAAAAAGCGTTTAACGCTCGATTAAAAAGAAGAAAAATAACGGGGCAGGTTCTTCAAACGAAAACCGTTCCGAAATAAAAATAAAAGAGGATAAATTATGAAAAAATTCTTATCGGCAATTTTAGCCGCAGCCATGTTCTGTACGGCAGGCTTAACGCTCGCCGCATGCGACAAAGGCGGTAACGGAGGCAGCGGTTCGTCCGGCGGCGAACTCGTTATGTGGTACACCGTTAAAGAATACGGAGACCTTACGCTCGAAACGAAAAACCTTCAGAGAATTAAGGAAGCTTTCGACGAAGCGCACAAGAACGAAGGCACCACGCTTAAAATCGTTGCTAACGGAAGCTACGGCGATATCGTAAGCGGTTTCACTAACGGCGTAGGTCTTCCGGATATAACTTACGTAGACGACCAATACTACAAGAGTATGGTAAGAGCTAATTATATTACACCTATCGACGATCTTGTTGATAAAGTAGGTCTCGATACTTCGTCCATGTGGGAAAACGCCGTTACTCGTTATCGCTGGAATAAAAAGACAAATACTTCGAACGCCGGCGATTCTTTATACGCTATCCCCAAAGACATCAACCCGACCGTTCTTATCTACAACAAAACCGCGCTTAAAAATGCGGGCATCACTGTAATAAGCGTAGAAAAGGAAGATATTGAAGGCTTCTACGCAGGCACCAAGACGGACGCTTACGGCAAGACCATCGACCAATATGACGAACTTAAAATATTCAAAGGTCACTTTGCCAAAGACCTTGAAAGAGGATATTACTCCGCATCTAAAATCTTCAACAACAAAGTCGCTATGAGCTGGGAAGAACTCGAAGAATTCGGTAAGGTTCTCACTCAATCGTTTAATCCGAGCAGCCCGACAACCTACGGATTCTATACCGAATGGTGGTTCAACTTCGGTTGGTCGGTAGGCGGCGACTGCGTAGGGCTTCAGAAGAACGGCGAATACGTTTTCACTCTTAACGACGACGCGCCCAACTACAAAGTAGTTAAGGCTGTTACGATAAACGGCACTTCTTATACTCCTTCCGAAGCAGGCACATTCGTAAGCTATCAGGACAAACAATGGCTCAAAGCGGACGCTTCGAGAGTAACCGCTCTCGGCGATTCCGTTCAGAAGTTCCCGTCCACGCGCGACGCTTTCGGTGAATTCTGCATGCTCACAAGACCCGAAGGTTACGCCGATCCCGATTACGGATACAAGGGAATAGGCATTACCCCCAAGTGTACTACGGACTACTCTACTTATAAAAAGGCTACTTCGCAGTTCAACAACGGCGGTCTTGCTTCCTATATCACTTATATCGACGAAGTAAACGCTATAAAGAACGTCGATTACGATATGGCTCCCGTCCCGGTATACAAAGAATACGACGACGACGGCAACGTAGTTAAAGAAGGAAAGGCTGCTTCGCAGTCCAAATCCACGGGCTATGCGATCACAACCAACAGCAAGAAGAAAGAACTTGCCGCAAAGGCAATCAAATGGCTCGCTACCGAAGGTCAGCAGTACATGGCGACGGACGGTTACGCTATTCCGAACTCTTACGACCTTGCTAACCGCTACTATAAAAATCAGGTAGACGAAACCAAGAACTGGGATTCGGTATTCACTTCGGCTAAAACGCAGCAGGCGGGCGACTGGTGGTACTTCTATAACAGAGAATGGATTTCCAACTGGTCTCAGCCTCTTAACCAGGACTCGAACTCGGTAAGAAACAACGGCAAGACGATGAAAAAGTACTTTGACGAAGTCGTTTCGATAACCAACGACAGACTTAAGACCTACACAAGATAACAACAGATATACTAAATTATTTACTAAAAGGCGCTTTTTATGGTTATTAAAAAACCCAAAAAACAATTAACGAGAAAGCAGAAAGATAATATTCTCGGAATATCGCTCGTTTCGATACATTTCATAGGATTTGCGTTGTTCGTGGCGATACCTCTTATCATGAGCTTTATCATGGCTTTCTCGTACTTTCCGCCGTACAGACAAGAGCTTAAGTACGCTGATTTCTGCGGTTTCGATAACTTTGTTTATATGTTTACCGAAGCGGACAGCGGCCTGATGCCTAAAGTCGGGGGACATCTTATCTGGAAAGCGACGGGCAATACGTTGTTCCTTTGCTTATCCATTCCGTTCGAAATCTTTATCGCTCTTCTTCTCGCGCAGCTTCTGCGTTCCAAGATCAAGTGCAGAAAACTTTTCAGAGTTATCTTTTATCTTCCGTACGTATGCTCGACGGTCGCTATAGCTTTCGTCTGGGGATATATTTTCAGCGGCAGCTTCGTTCAGTCGTCGCCCGGCGTATATCAGCCTACGGGACTCGTAAACCAGATAATAAGATTCTTTAACCCGAAATCGGAAGTCATAGATTTCCAGTGGGCAGCGGGGTGGACCAAGATAATACTTATCTTTATCACTATATGGACGGTTCTCGGAAGAAACATAGTTCTTCTCGAAGCCGGGCTGAACAACGTAGACACCAGAGTTTACGAAGCCGCCGAAATCGACGGGGCGGGCAAGTTCACGCAGTTCTTCAAGATAACTATGCCGCTTATCACGCCGACTATATTCTATCTTCTTATCACGAGTATTATCGGCGCGCTTCAGTCCTACGTTACCATGGAATCGTTCGTTACTTACAGATACCAGTGTTACGGCGAAAACAACTCCGCAATCACTATCGTTGCGTACATAATGTGGTACATGAACAGAAACGACGACATTTATTACAAGACGTCGGCTGCCGGAGCAATAAGCAAAACGTGCGTTTCCGGTCTCGGCGTTGCGTGCGCGGCTACGCTGTATCTTACCGTTTTAGTCGCGATTATAACGTTTGTCAACAACAGATTAAGCAAAAAGTGGGTGTATTACGATGACTGATATGAATAACTCTTCCATAAACGTAACTTTATCCGACAAAGGTGAAGAAGCATCCGCAAAAAAAACGATCGAAAAACTTAACGAAGGAAAGAAAAAGATTAAAAAGCCTTTCTCCTGGAGTAAGTTCTTCGTGTACTTCGTACTTATTCTGCAAGCGCTTCTTATACTCGTTCCGTTCTATATAATGCTTATTTCGAGCTTCAAGACTGACGAAGAACTTTTAGGCGTGCATTTTACCTGGTTCCCGACAAAAGGTTTCGACTTTTCCGGCTACAAGCATGCGTTCGACTTTTCGGTTTCCGAACAGCTCGGTAACGTTCTTATAGGCTTCTGGAACACTATGTGGACGACCGTTCCCACTCTTGTAATAGGCGTTATCGCTTCGGGACTTTCCGCTTACGCTTACGCCAAGATCAACTTCAAGGGGAAGGGCGTGTTCTTCGGATTCACTCTCTTTATGATGCTCGTTCCGGGTACCGTAATGATTATTCCTACGTACTTCATGTACAAGTCCATCGGCTGGGTAGGCACTCCGTGGCCGCTCGTTATTCCCGGACTTTTCGGAAGCGCGGGCATGGTATTCTTCCTGACGCAGTATATGAGAGGCGTTCCGAACGAAATCTTCGAAGCTGCCGAAGTCGACGGTCTCAGCCGTTTCGGAGCTTTCTGGAGAATTATGCTCCCGATATCCGTACCCGCTTTCATAGCGCAGTTCATTTTAGGATTTATCGGAAGTTACAACAGCTATTTAGGCCCGTCCCTTTATCTTAAAGGGCAGCCTCTTATGTACACCCTGCAGGTTGTACTGAGAAACATCGCCGGCGGCGAAGCGGGCAGCGTTGCGGTAAGACGTAACATGGCAGGCTCGCTTATAGCGATAGTTCCGCTTGTAATTTTGTATCTTATTTTCCAGGACAAAATTATCGACGGCGTATCCGTTTCGGGACTTAGCAAATAATAATTTATAGTAAACGTATAGTAAACGGTAAAAGCGGCAAGGTTTTTTGTAAAATATTACCGCTTTTATTAAACGATTTTATCTTAAAAAACAGGAGTTTTAAATGAAAAAGATTTTAAAAAGCATAATATCGTTATCTCTTGCGGGTATGATGGTATTCGCCGTGGCGGGTTGCAACGCCGGCGGTAAGGCAGAAGCCGCTGCTTCGGACTTTACTTACGACGACGGCATTTCCGAAAGCGGTTCGTATAATACCAAATACTTCTATCGTAACGATAATCTGGTACAGTGGTTCGCAGATCCCGGCTGTATTTACGTTTCGGAAGAAGAAGATTCTGAATACGGCGGATACTTTTACATCTACGGTACCACGAGAAAGTCCGATAACGCTCTTCTGGGTGTAAGAACAAAGGACTTCGCTTCTTACGAAAATTTAGGTCCCGTAATCATGCTTTCGGAAGACGACTGGGCGAGAGGAGACATATGGGCTCCCGAAGTAATCGTAAACCCGAACCCCGCTAACGAAAACGAAAAATATCTGATGTATTTTTCGGCAAACTCGCTCGCGGCTACCGGCGACGTATCTTACGATAACTTCCATCTCGCTCTTGCATGCGCTCCCACGCCGGCAGGTCCGTTCGTATTATACGAAAAGCTTCATAACGGCGAAGAAAATTCTTATAAAGAAACTTACAGCAATCTTATCCCGTCGATAGACTTTACCAAGCACGCGGGCGAAATTCAGGACGGAATAATAGACGTCCTCCCGTACGAAGGTTATAACGGCGGAGTTTATATGAGCTCCGAGGCGATTGATAAAGGCGTCTGGGCGCTTATCGACGCTTCCGCATTCTTTGACGAAAACGGCGACGAATATCTTTACTTCGTCGGACATGCGGACAGTTATAAATCGAACGGCGTTATTTACGGCGTGAAGATGAAGGACATCGCTACTCCAGATTATTCGACTTTAAGACCTTTGGCAGTCGCGGGAAGAAAGATCATTTCCAAAGACTCGAACGGCAACTACAAGGCGACGGGTTCTGTAGCTTCGATAGATTCCGGCGTTAACGAAGGACCTTTCCTTCAGTACCACTACACCGAAAGAAACGGCGTAAAAACCAAAAAATATTATCTTACCTATTCCAATCCCGGTTACGGCGATTCGAGATACTCTGTCGACGTAGCCGTATCGGACGCTCCTTTGGGGGACTTCGATAAAATAGGCGATCTTACCGGCAGACCTATGAGCGGTATCGGCGAAGAAGGATGGAAGCACATTTCCGGCGCGGGACATCACTCCATCGCAACTGCCGGAAACGAAATGTTCATCGTTTACCACACTCACGCCGCGAGAAGCTCTTCTTATCCCAACCCGAGAGCCATCGACGCAGACAGAGTTTACTGGCAGTATAACGAAGAACTCGGTTACGACATTTATCATACCAACGGACCTACCTGGTCGTTACAACCCGTTCCGGAAGTAACCAGCGGACTTAAAAACATTGCCGGCGAAGCTTCGGTTTCGGCGACGAACGTAAAGCAGGGCAGCAAAAAAGCTTATCTTACGGATAAGTTCGTACCTACGCACGCTTACAGCGACAATATCGAATTCAGGGCGAACGGTTCTACCGTAATAACACTTACTTTCCTCGAAGATTACAAGGTAAGCAGCATATTCGTATATAACAGCAGACAGTACGATTACGCATTCGACAAGCTCGCAAAGGTTACGCTTTATAACGGCAACGTAAAATACGTTATGAACAACGTTATGTTCAACAAAGATTACGTTGAAGAAAAACCGGACGAAAACAGATACTTCGTATACCCGTCTTCGGCAGCGGTGATGGCTTTCGAACCGATAACCTGTAACAAGATAACCATCGAAATCAATTCCAAGTTATCGAAAGCCAATAACGAAATCGGCGTAGGCGACGTTTACGTTTACGGGGAGGTTGCTTAATTTATGAAAATGAAAAATTTCCTTAAAATTGCGTTGCTGTCTGTTATGACCGTTTCGGCGATAGGCGCGGCGGCGTGCAGCGGCGGCAAAGACAACAAAGACGACGATGCCAAGACCGGCAGAAGAGTCGCATACGAACAGAAACAGGAATTATACGATAAAAATTACCGTGAAGAATGGGTAAAAGCCAACGCAAATCCCGTTTACGATGGCATAACCGTCGACGGCAAGGTAGACGAAGCCGTATGGAACGGTTTAGGCTGGCAGACCTGGGGACAGTATCGCAAAACGATAAACTTCACCCTGACTTATAACGAAAACGGCATCTTCTGGGCGATGAAGTCCAAAGATAGCGGCGTTTTCTGGAATTTCACCAACTCGCCCGAAGGAAACACGTCTTTCGAACTTCTCGTATCGACGGCGGACGACGACTCTACTTCTCCGCAGAACTACTCTCTTCAGATAAGACAGGATACTTCGGATTACTGCATGTCTCTTCACGGAAGAAGTCCCGACTGGCAGGACGGCTGGGATAAGATACAGAGACTTGTTTATCACAAATGGTCCCTTATAGGCGAAGGCGCGGAACTTAACGAAAGCAATATGGAAGGACTTATGATGGAAGGATTCATCGACTGGTCCGCCATAGGCTACGACGTAAGCGCAAAAGGTCTTCCCGAAAAGATTAAAATCTTCCCGCAGTATAACTATCAGGACAGCAAGGATAAGTCATCCCGTGTAGACTACGTTCGTCCGCAGGCATTTTATAACAGAGCGAGAAGCTGGTACTATTTCGACGAAAAGGGATATATCAACGGCGACAACAGAATAGCCGAAGAATATCCGGACGCTATACTCGGAGACGGAACCTTTACGAGAGACGATTATTCAAACGTACTCGCAAAGACGGCGGCGTGGGACTTTTCGGAAGCGGCGAGCGGAAAATATTCGCTTAAAAAAGCTTACGACACGCAGTGGATATTCTTCAAAAACGTATCCGCGCAGAATTACGTAATCAAAACCAAAATCAAATACGACGGACAGAGATGGGGCGCGTCGACGGCAAGACTCGGTATCATTTCCGGTATGTACGAAAACGGCGCGAGCTATTCGCCTTTCAACGCTCTCGTATGGGGCGTGGGATCCAACACGAGTTCCAAGGTTTCTTACATCAACTTCAACTCGAAGTTCATGACGAACACCTGGAGCGGTCAGTTAGGTCCCAACGGCGGACAGATAGATAAGGACAGCTGGACTTCTCTCGGCGAAGACTACGGCAATCTTTCGACTTCGTCCGAAGTAGAACTCGCTGTGGTAAAGAGAGACAACGTTCTCGTTTACTTTGTAAACGGCAGATACTGGACTTCGGTAACCAACGACTCTCTCAAAGGCGCGACCGTTCCCGGACTTTACGCTTATAACTGCGAAGGAACCTTCTCGGACGTTTCTTGTTCGACAAACGATGCAGACATCGACGACATGCTTGAAAAATCGGGACTTTACACGGTAAATCTTACCAAGACGCAGAATTACGTCGACGGCGAAATTTACGGAAAGGTCTACGATATCGGCGGAACCGAAGTATCGAGCTTCACAACGTCGACTCTCGTTCCCAGAGGATATACGGTAAAAGTATCGGTAAAAGCCGTTCAGTCCTCGATTTTCGTATCCGCTCTCGAAAAGCTTACCGCCGACGGAGCAGACGTAACCGACAGAATAGTAAACGGCGTTTATGAATTCACCGTAAGCGGCACGACGAACGTTAACGTAACGTTCAGGAACGTCGAAAAGGCGAACGTAAGAAAACTTACCGCCGAAACGACAAAAACCGACGCCAAACTCGTTATTTACGCATACGGCGAAGACGGATTTGAAAATTACAAGTTCACTTACGAAGCTACGACTTCGAGAACAACCGGCAACGCCGTTCTCAATCTCGGCTTAGGCTATTACAAGATAGTTCTGAGCGGCGACGAACAAGGCGCGAAGTACGTAAGCATAACGGCGGACGGCATTTACGAAACCGACAGAAACGGCAACCCCGTATCTTCGGATCCGATAACCGCCGTATCGTTCTCATAAAAGGAACTTTGAATACGGCTTTGCGGAACTTTAACCCGAAAAAGAATAAAATAAAGGAATAAAATTCCGCGAAGCCGCGTTCTAAAAATAAATAAGGAGTAAAATATGAAAAAGAACAGATTACTCGTAATTATCTCGACCTTTCTGGCGATAATGTCGATAGCCGCGTTCACGTTAGGTCTCGTTGCGTGCAACGGAGGCAATAAGGACGACGGCGGCGATTCCGACAGAGTGACGGCGATAATCGAAAGTATCAACGAACTGCCCGAATCCGTTTCGCTTTCAGACGAAGCCGAAATTGAAAAGATTCAGAAGGCGTACGATAAGCTTACCGAAAGCGACAAAGCAAAGGTAACCAATTACAATACGCTTAAAAATCTTAAGACCGTTCTCGCAGATCTTAAAGCCATCGACGCGCTTGAGTTTACCTTCTTGTCGGAAGGCTCTGTGCAGGCGAACGAAGTTTACACGCCCGAAATCGACGCGTCCGGCCTTACGTTCAAAAACATCGTTCCGACGGTAACGTATACGCTGCTCGCGGGTAATACCGCCAAAGCAAAAATGAACGCAGACTACACCGTAGTTGCCGAAAATCCCGGTAAATTTACGGTACAGGCTCACGTACGTTATAAGGGCTATAATATCGAAAAAACTCTCGATAAAGAAGTCGAAGTAAAAGGTTTGCCCGTAAGTGTTACGGTAACTCTTCCGGAAGCAAACGCAAACCTTATTTCCAAGGTAAGACTTTCCACCAAAGACGGCATAATGTTCGATTATAACGCTCTTACCGGAAAATACGAAGCGAGCCTTGCGGAAGGCTCGGTAGAACTTACCTGCTCGCTCGACGGATTCGAATCCGAAAGTAAACCCGTAACGGTTGCAAGAGACTCCGCCAACGAATTTGAAATCGGCATCGGCGGATACAAGTTCGGTCCGGCAGTCAAGATCGGCGCGGGTAATTCCGGCGCATGGTCGAATAACGACGGAATTGCCGTTGTAGAAAAGTCAGAAAACAAAGAAGACACGTCTTTCTACGCATTGGCAAGCGGTAATACCGCTACTACTCTCATGATTTCCGCGGACATCACGATGGAAGTAGGCTTATTCCACGAAAGCCCCGACGAAGGCGCGGGACTTATGATCGCCAACTGCACCGGTATAGGCGGCTTCGGCGTAATCATGAAACCCGGTCAGAAGTTATTCTGTCTTACCGATAATGCATTGCAGAATCTTGCGGCATGGGCGGGAGACGGCATCGACGCCGGCATCACCAAAGATTGCGTAAGCTTTTACGAAGGAGCGCGCGCAAACGGAAAGGGCAGAGTTCTTTGCGAAAACGAATTCCCCGCAGGCGGAAGCAAATACACTTTAACCAAAAATCTTAAACTCGTAAGACTTAACTCTTACGTATTCGTATTCGTAGACGGTACTCTTTACGCAGATTTCAGAATTCCCGCAATCGAAAACGTAGCGGGTTCGTTCGGGTTCATAAACATGAACCACGATAAGGTTACTTATTCGAATATCAAATTCGTTACCGACGAAAAACTCATTTATAAAGAATTCGGCGATAATCTTGTAGACGTAACCGTAGCGGAAGGGAAAGACAAAGTCAACGTTACTCTCGAAGGCGACATCGGCGGCAAAGCTCTTAAAGGCAAAACCGTTTCGATAACCGTAGCTCCCAAAACCGCAAAGGTATTCGCCAGCAAGCTTAACGATACTACTTTCAAAGGCGTACGCAATGCCGACGGAAGCGTTACCTATACGGGTACCGTGTCCAAGTCGCTCGAAATATACGCAAAAACTCTTAATAAGCAAGCCCTTCTCGATGCAAACGACGTAAAGGTTACGGTCACCGCAGCCGAAGAAGTACGCGCCGACGATATAAACTGGGCGGAAGCAAACATAAGCATGACGGACAGCGAAGGTTACAATTACTTCCTGACCTATGCCGGCGAGGGAGTGTTCGAAGGCAAACTTCCTTTCGATTATTATTATATAAGCGGAAGCTATCTCCGTTATGCGGATAAGTCGACGGAAGATTTCGCTTTAAACGAAACCGACTTGTCGTTTGAATTCGACGAATACGCTTACGGTCCGGTGGACGAATTCCAGGGCTCGGGCGTAAGCTGGTCCTACGACTCAAAGACAAAGTCCGTATCTATGACAAAGACAAACAATCCCGAGGAAGCTTCGCGCTATGCGGTAGCCAACGGATTCAAGTCCAAAACAATTATGGTTTCGGCTAAAATCACTATGGAAGTAGGTTCCTTCCATACCAGTCCCGACGAAGGTTCCGGTATAGAATTTACCTACGGAACCGACACCAACTGCGGCATACTTATTAAACCCGGTCAGGGATTGTTCTGCTTCACCTGGTTCAACGGCTGGGTAGTTCAGAACTTAGCCGCATACGGCGCACCCGCCAACAACAGTGTCGACCTCGGTATCACTAAGTCCGGCATTAACGTATTCAACGGCGCGACCGTAAAAGAAAACAACGGAAGAATCATTACTCCCGCACTCAGAGACTATACCGGCAAATCTTCTTATAAAGCGACGGTAGATCTTACCGTAATAAGAAGAAACACCGAAGTTTACGTTCTTATAAACGATACTTTATATCTTGCGATAACCGTTCCCGGACTTAACGACGTAGAAGGCGGTATTGCTTTCTACAACGTAAACCACGACAAAATTAAGTACGAAAATATTTCGTTCACGACCGAAGTTCAGGAAAAACTTTGCACCTTAGGTTATCACGCATGGGATGAAGGCGTAGTAACCCTCGAACCCACCGTAGATACCGAAGGCGTAAAGACCTTTACCTGCACCGAATGCGGCGAACATAAGACAGAAAAGCTTAACAAGCTCCCGATGGCGGCTGAAAATATAACCGTAGAATTCGGTTACGAGTCGGCTTACGTTCTCGACGCAAACGGCGAAAAGGTTTACCTTTACGACTTAAGCGGAATAAACGCTTCCGACGTAGAAGTTTCTCTTTACAACGTTTATACCGAAAAGACAACCAAATTTAACCTTAAATCCGCTAAAGACGCGCACGAAATCGTTACAGCGGAATATATCGTAACTTATACTTATAAGGGTGCGGTATGGTCCGAAACATTAGCGATAAGAAAGGGTACTACGGAATATACCGGTTGCGTATCGCTCGCATCGCTCGGCGGTTCGGTAACGTTCACAAAATACGACGGCACCGAAAACTTCGAACTCAAGAGTTTTGGCAACAACTGGAAATACTCCGATAACGAAGCCAACTCCGTAAATATGACGGGCTACACTTATTCGATGCAGAATACCGTAGTTGCCGACAAGATTTACGCTGAAGGCATATTCGATCTCAACAAGCAGTCTTACGCTTCCGAAATCGGTTCTTCGTCCGCAGGCATACTTATAGCTCACGGCCTTGACGAACTTTCCGGAAACAACAATCAGCAGTCCTATAAACTCGTAATCGGTTTAAGAGGAACGTCCGTTATAGCTACTCGTCTCGGCACCGCTTGGGACAGCCACGACTCGGCAATCGTAGCTAACTTCGACTATATGAATATCAAAGATATGTCGAACGTAAAACTCGGCGTTCTCCGCGACGGAACGACTTACTATTGCTACGTAAACGGCGTTTACGTCGGCAAATACGTTTACTCGGCAATAACGAATGCGAGCGGCATAGGCGTAGCTGCGGCAGGTACGGTAGACGTAACCGTCAAGAAGTTCAATTACTCGGTAAGAACCGAAGTAATCAACGCGTTAAAGGTTACCGAAGCGGTTAAGGATATCGATATTTATCTTATTGCAGGTCAGTCAAACGCTTCGGGATGCACCAACGCTTCTCCCGCCGAACTTTTAGGTTTAGGCAATACTAAGTACGTTTACGGATTCGAAAACGTTTACTACGTTGGTAACGCCGGCGCTAACTGGATGAACAAAGTAAGCGTAGGCTTAGCGAGAGGCGGTCTCGGCGAAACTACCGTAAGAATCGGCGGCGAACTCGGTTTAGCCGAAGGACTTTCGAAGTACTACAATAAGGAAAGCGGCAAATACGCCGGTATGATCAAGTATGCGGTAGGCGGCACCAGCCTTCTCGACGACCTCAGCGGATATAACGGAAGCGACGGCAACTGGGTATCTCCGTCTTATCAGAAGACGCTTTCGAGCGTTGCCGGCGGACTTACAGGCGGTCTTTACAGAAACTTCATTACGGAATTCAAAGAAGCATGGCAGATGTACAAAGATATGGGCTTCAACCCCGTAATCAAAGGCTTCTACTGGATGCAGGGCGAATCTAACAGAGGATACGAAGATGAATATAAGAAGGCTTTCAAATATTTCGTAAACGATATGAAGGCCGACCTTACAAAGATCACCGGTCAGGATCAGAGCGAACTTCCGTTCATCATCGGTCTTATCTGCGAAACAGAAGAAAGCGCTTACGCAAACACCGTAGCTATGAATAAGACCTTCATCAGAATGCAGCGCGAACTCGCCGAAGAAATTCCGAACTGCTACGTTAACGAAAGCAGCGGTTATGCGACGAACGCACTTAATTCGAGCGGCACAAGCTATGCGGTAGGAAGCGACAGCTGGCACTGGAAATATACCGATCATATCGAAATCGGTAAGAAGCTTGCAGACGTAATCTTTAAGAACATTCTTAATGTAACCGTATAAAAACAAAAACGCCTTAACAGCGTGAAAAAAACCGGGCGGAACAAAATATTCCGCCCGGTTTTTTA
>ENA-OYOM01000019-OYOM01000019.1-human-gut-metagenome-genome-assembly--contig:-NODE-19-length-14038-cov-25.193592_pt1 | contig 14038 bp, 6 predicted proteins | sample MGYA00244034_ERZ653178 | MGnify/ENA primary metagenome ERZ653178 (study PRJEB26926, sample SAMN06165428) | human gut metagenome | biome: ENVO:00009003; feature: ENVO:2100002; material: ENVO:00002003...
TGTAATCCGGTTGTCAAGGAATAATCAACGGCCACTGACGGCACACGTGGACGGGCGTTGGAACTACGTAGGCTTGTAGGGAACTGCTATAAAAAGGGACAGGGCCCTGACATCGCGTCCGGACCCTGCAAGCTTAAAACCTAAACAACAGTTACATCATTTCGCTTTTTTACCCCAATAAGTTTTCTGTGCGGTGACACCGGCATAGACAATGGTGTGGGTGCGTGGGCTGGCTTCCCAGTCGCATTCGCGGGCCAGATAGAGGTCAACACCGTTGGCGGTGAGTATCTGGTTCTCGGCGTCATAGCTCCAGGTAGAGCCTTGCCATGTGCCGGCGCTGATTGTGTGGTCGGCATTGAGTGTCATCGTGTCTGACTCCTTCATTGTACCGTAGGCGTAGCCGAGGTCAATGTGTTCCCAGTTGCCCACGAGTTCCTCTTCGGTGATGGGCACCTGAGGCACTGCACCGTAGCGTTCGGGCATTACCAGGGGCCAGCCTTCTTTGGTCCAGCGGATAGAGTGTACACGACCCATCATGAGTGCGTTGGCGAGGTCATTGCCGTAGGCGCCCTCCGGGAGACGGGCCTGAGAAGTGTAGTACCAGTTGTCGTTGCCATCCTCAAAGATACCGCAGTGCGAGAAGCCTACGTAGCCGGTGCTGTTGGCAAACTTGTAGGGATGTGTCACTACAGGAAGTGCGTCACCGCCGGCGGTAACATCGGTACCGTCGATGCCTACATACGGGCCGGTGATTGACTGTGAGCGCACCACGCGGGTGTTGTAAGCCACCTCAAGGGCATCGTAGGCGAGGAAGAGGTAGTAGTAGCCGTTGCGGTATACAATCTCGGGGCCTTCCGATGCCTGCCAGCGGTTGCCGGCCTGACGGGTGGCGATTACCTTGCCATAGGGAGCTATCTCAGCGTCTGTGCCCCAGGGATTGCCGAGGTTCTCGGGCTTACCTGTAGCAGGGTCAACCTTGACAGCGGCGATACCTGAGTTCCATGAGCCGTAGATGAGCCAGTGCTCGTCATTGTCAGCGACAATGTAGGAGGGGTCGATGGCGTTGAACTTGTAGTAGCAGTTGGCCCAGTCACCGGAGGGTACCATATAGTTGAGGCCTTTGTCGGAAGCGTTGGTTATAACGTAGCCTTTGTCCTCCCAGTTGTTGGAGGCGGGATCGGAGGTCTCCATCAGGCCGATGAAAGCGCGTTCAGCCCATGAACCGTCGCCGGCGATGGTGCCGGGGCACACGATGGAGTAATACATGCGGTAGATGTTGCCGACCTTGCGTGCCACGGGAGCCCAGTAGCCAAATGCATTTTCGTCGGGAGTGGCTGCGGGGAGACCCATGTCGGCGCGGATCTCATTGAGCTTGGGAACCACCCAGTCGGGGAGCGACTGCATTGTGCCGCCGAGATATTCCCAGTTGACAAGATCCTTTGAGCGGCGTCCGTGGAAGTGTCCGCCGGCTGCGTGTGCGTTGCCGTAGGAGGCATCGGTCTGGTACATGTAGTAGTATCCGTCGTCGGCCTTCATCACTGTGGGATCATGCACGTTGGCGAGATTCCACTGGTCGCGCTTGTCCCAACCTGAGATGTCAGCGTAGTTGTCGCTGTACTTCGGAGCGGTATAGTGGGCGAGCTGCTCGTCAAGTGTACCTTCGGCAGTGTCAAATGTGTATACCTGAGAGTAGAGCATAGGACCCTGGTATACCGAAACATAGGCGCGAACGCTGTACAGCTTGCCGGGAGCGAGGTTGTCGAGTGTGGCCTTGAAGGAGTGGTTGTCCACATCAATGGTGGCTCTCACGGCGTTGTCAACGACTGTGGGGGTGCCTTCACCTTCGATGTAGCAGAAGCCGGCGCCGCTGCAACGTGCGTTGTCGAGCAGGTAGTAGTCGGCAGAGAGCTGGATTGAGCCGGTCTCGGTTTTCTCGATCACCACGGCGGTGATGTCGGACTGAGAGGGGCCGTCATCGTCGCTGCACGCCGTGAATGACACGGCGCAAGCGGCGAGAAGGGTTGAAAATAATATTTTTGCTTTCATTGTATTCATGAATTAAAAATTACAGGATTACATTTCCCAACCGGGGTTCTGGGTCAAGCCGATTTTCTGGATTTCGGTGAAGGGGATGGGATAGAAGTAGTTCTTGGGAGCATTGAATGTCTGGCGAGAATACTTCTCTGACAGGCCGTAGTTGTATACGTTGCCGCCATCTTCCTTGATAGCAACACCGTAGAGATTGTAAACCTGCTGGTAGCGCGGCTGATTTACCTCTGAAGCGGCAGTCTTGCCCTCGAAGAGTTTCCAGCGGCGGCAGTCGAAGAAGCGATGGTCCTCGAAGCAGAGCTCGATGCGGCGCTCGTTCTGGATGCGCTCGCGGAGAGTGGTCTGGTCCATGCCTGAGTAGGCGGGCATGCCTACACGTGCACGCACCTGGTTGACATACTTGTAAGCGTCGCCTGTCTTGCCGGCTTCGTTGAGAGCCTCGGCAGCGTTGAGCAGGATTTCGCCGTAGCGGAATATCGGACAGGCTACACGGGCTGAGTTAACAGTACCGTCAAAGGGGATGTTGTGAACGTACTTCTTGCAGTAGTAACCGGTACAGGTACCGCCGTTACCGCGGGAGTAGTCGATGCCGACGAGCTCAGAGTCGTTACGCATGTCAAGCGGACGCTCCTCGGTGCCGACGCCCCAGAGCATACCGTGGTGGAAGATGGTCTGTTTCAGACGCGGGTCACGGTTGTTGTAGGGGTTCTGCGGGTCGTAGCTGGCATCCTTGTCGATGGGGAGGCCGTTGATGGTCTCATAAGCGTCAACAAGGTTCTGGGTGGGGTTGCAGTATCCGGTGTTGCTGAGCTTGCCTGAGAAGCCGCAGGGACCGTTGAAGTATACAAGGTTGAGTGTTGTCCACACCGAGCGGCTGAGGATGTACTCATTGGACATCGCGGGGTTCTCGGTGAAGGCGGCATAGTAGTTCTCGTTCACGTTGTCGTCAGCTGTGCGGTGCAGACGGTAGGGGTTGGCACACTGGCTGTTCTTGGTGATGAATGCCAATGCAGCGTCAGCAGCCTCCTGCCAGAGCGACTGGTCGCCTGAGGGGTTATGGAGGGGTGATGCACGGTAGAGCAGCGCACGGGAAACGAGCGCGTAGGCGGCGGCACCGTTGATGCGTCCCCAGTTCTCATCCTCGTTGCTGTAACGGAAAGGAAGGTAATCCTTGAACTTGGACACCTCGTCGGCCACCCACTTGAGGGCATCGGCGGCGGGAGTGCGTTCGGGGATGGTCACGCCCGGCGACAGGATGATGGGGTTGCCCTCCTCGTCATCGGCAAGGATGGGTATTGCGCCGAAGTAGCTGATAAGCTCGAAGTGGAGAAGCGCACGCATCACGCGCACCTCGGCACACCAGCGGTCATAGAGCTTGTTGTCGTCGCCCTGTTTCTCGGCGTTGCCGATTACTGAGGGCTTGGCGTTGGTGAGGAACTGGTTGCAGGCGCGGATACCGCGGTAGCAATGGCTCCAGCGGTCAGATGCAAACCAGTGGTTGGAGGCATCGTAGGCGTCGTCCATCACTGAGTGGTAGCGGGCCACACCCCAGTAGTCGATGGCGTTGTCGGTCATACAGTCCTGCGACAGGCGGAACTGGGTGTCGCTGTAGCCTGAGAATGCGTCGGGGAGGTAGGTGTAGATGTTGGCATATACGCCCTGGGTCATGTTGAAGTCATTGAACACCATTTCGGGCTGCAGCGTAAGGTCAACCTCCTTGTCGAGGTAAGAGTCGCCGCAGGATGCTCCCGAAATCGAGAGCACCGCAGCTACGTATAATGAGATCTTGTTGATTTTCATAATTTTTAAGTGTTGCATGGTTTAGAATGCTACGTTAATACCGAATGAGAAGATGCGGGTCTTAGGATACCACCAGCAGTAACCCATAGGACGTTCGGGGTCCATGTCTTTGGGCAGGTGGCTCCATGTGGCCACGTTGTAGGCGCTGAAGTATACGCGGCAACGTGTCATGTAGGCCTTGGCAATCAGCTTTTCGGGGAGTGAGTAGCCAAACTCGATGTTGCGCAGCGAGAAGTAGTCACCGTTCATGATCCAGATGTCATTCTGGTAAGAACCGTTGTCACGGGAAGAGTCCTCGGGATTGTAGGTGAATGACAGACGCGGATACTTGGCGTTGATGTTGCGCGGGTCCATGGGATCGTCGGTGTAGTAACCCCAGGCGTTGACAACCTCGTGGGTGGAGTTGTTTGAACCCCATTCCGAGAAGGTCATTGACGGAGAGGTGAACACTGAACGGTTGAGGTAGGCTGTACCTACTACGCGGAGGTCAAATCCTTTGTACTTGGCTGAGATTGACACTGAAGGAGTCCAGTCGGGGAGCATGGTGTAGCCCAGAGGCGCCATGTCGCGTGAGTCAATCTGACGGTCACCGTTGAGGTCCTTGAACACTGCTGTACCGAGGCGCTGGTTGCCGCCTGAGAAGGTGTTGTAAGGATATTTCTCGGGGTGGTCGATTGCATCCTGCTGTGAGGTCGGGATGAGGGCGGGGTCACTGGCCCACTGAACGAACTTGTACATGTTCCAGCCACCGACTGCATCGCGGTTCTCGCTCTCGTAGAGTGAGGCCACTGACTCGTAGCCGCGGATGCGGTGTCCGGTCTTGCGCTGCCAGGGCACGGCGGGATCAACTTCGTCCATCTCAGTGATTTTGTTCATGTTGTAGGAGAGCAGACCCTCGATAGAGTACTCTACATTGCCGATCTTGTTCTGATGGCCGATGGTGAGCTCGAAACCGTGGGACTCTACCTTACCGTAGGAGTCACGTGCGAATGAGATACCGAGGATGTCGGGGTTGGTCGAGCGGTCAACAAGGATGTTGCTGCGCCATTCTTTCCACACATCGACATTACCGTAGAAGCGGTTGTTGAACATGCCCCAGTCGAGACCTACGTTGACCATTTTCGAGATTTCCCAGCGGCTGTTGGGGTTACCTGAGGTCTTCTCGGCGTAGCCCTGATAGCCGGTGTTGTTGATACCGAAGTTGTAGCCTCCGGCGGTATCGAAGATTGACTGGTAGGGGTAGCGGCCTGCGCCGGTGTCGCTCATACCGGTCTTACCGTAGCTTGCGCGGATCTTGAGGAGGTCCATCCAGTCCTTGCGGAGCCAGGGCTCGTTGGAGAGTACCCAGCCTGCGCCAACACCCCAGAATGTACCCCAGCGGTTGTCGGGGTCGAAGTTGTCGTTACCCATGTAGGAGATGTTACCGTTGATGATGTAGCGGCCGTCGAAGATGTAGTTGAGCACACCGTTGTAGGAGAGGTAACGGTCAGATGACAGGTGATACCAGTTGGCCGAGTGCGGACCGCGGTTGTTACGCTTCATGTAGGAGCGGATAAACGCGCGGGCATCGACGTGGTGCTTGCCGAAGGTGCGGTCATAGCTGAGACCTCCACGCAAGTTGAGCGTCCATGAGTTGTCGCGCTCGTTGGCGGAGGGGTTGGTCAGCTCTTTGTAGGTATGGGTGCGTGTGTAGGTGAAGTCCTCCACTTTGGTTACGGCTGCGTTGGTGTAGTCGTAAGAGTAGGTGTTCATATCGTTGGTCTGGGTAGACTCGAAGCCGTCGTAGGCGTCAAATGAAGCCACGATGTCAACGCCGAGACCCTTGGTGATGACGTCGAGGTCACCATTGACGGTAACGGTTGAGTAGAGCTGGCGGCGACGGTTCTTCTCAAGACCTGATGAACCGAGCTGATAGAGCGGGTTGTTGGTGTTGTTGTCGACATAAAGCTCACCGTTGGGGCAGTATACCGGAGAGAACACGTTGGTCTCTACGGCACCGAAGGTGGTGAGGTTGAACACCGATGCGGTGGGCTGCACGATGTTGTCGATACGACCGCCGAGGTCAAGACCTACGCGGAGGTACTTGTTGACAGTCACGTCAAGATTGGTGCGGAGGTTGAAGCGGTCGAGCACGTGCTGTGAGCTGTAGTCCTCGGCGTCGTGCTTACAGGCTGCGTTGTTCCACATACCTTCCTGACGCATGTAGGATGCCGATACATAGTAGCGGGCGCGGTTGTTACCGCCTGAAATCTGGAAGTTGGTCTTGTAGACGGGGGCGGTGTCGCGGTACAGCTGGTCAAACCAGTTGGTGCTGAAGTACTTGTAGCGGTCGATGCCTTCGAGAGTCTCACCGTTGCTGACGCGGCGCCATTTCTCGATCTGCTCGTCGGTGTAGAGCGGTGACTTACCGTCGAGATAGCGGGCGCGGTTGGAGGTGATGGCGTGGTTGTAGGCATTCTGGTTCTCCATAGTGTTTGTAAGACTCTGCCAGCCCACTTCCTGAGTGAACTCGATGTTGGTCTTACCGGCCTCGCCACGCTTGGTGGTGACGAGGATGACACCGTTGGCACCGCGCATACCGTAGAGTGCGGTGGCGGCAGCGTCCTTGAGGACAGTCACGTTGTCGATGGGGAATGCATCGAGGAATGATATGTCACGCTCCACGTTGTCCACGATGATGATGGGGTTACGTGCCGAAGCGTTGAGGGTGCGGAGACCGCGGATGTACATCTTGGTCTCGCCCCATCCGGGCTCGGTCGATGCCTCATAGGTCTGGATACCGGTGAGCAGTGAGTTGAATGCGTTCTGGAGCACTGTGATAGGATAGCGCTGCAGCTCCTCACCGGTCACGATTGAGGTCGCCTCGGTGGTGTAACGGGCGGGTTTGTCGTGGAATGCGAGGTTACGCATCTTCTTGTAGGGGTCGGTATCGGGGTCGAGTACTATGACAAGCGGGGTGTCAAGGTTCTCGACGGTCACTATCTTGGTGTCGTAGCCCACACACTTGGTGTTGACCTCGTCCTCGAAGCCCACATCCTTGAGTGTGAAGTTACCATCCTGGTCGGAGAGCACGATGCGGCTCTGTTCAGCCACGTTGATGACGGCTCCGGCAATGGGATTGCCTTCGGGGTCAACCACCCGGCCGGTGAGTTCGCGTCCGCCGGCAGCCCATGCCGAGATGGAGGTGCCGACAAGCACTGCGGTCAGAAGGCATTTGCCTTTAGCTGACATAAATTTTATGATATTATCCATAAGTGTAGATATAAAGCGATTTAAGATTATTCCCAACCGGGATTGTTTTGAAGACCGGTTTTCCAATATTCTTCCTCAGGTATAGGATAGAGATACATCTTTGCGTCAAACACGCGGTTCTGAGCGATCTTGCGGCTCACGGTGCCGTCCTGTGCCACGTTCACACCGTAGATGGGGCGTGAGAGGGCTTCTACAGCGACACCCCAGCGGCGAACGTCCCACGGGCGGTGTTCCTCGTAGGCGAATTCCACGGTGCGCTCCTTGTGGATGAAGTTGCGCATGGCGGTCTGGTCGCCCATGAGGTCGGCGCGGTCAGCGACATCACCGGTGATGCCTGCACGGTGACGCACCTGGTCGAGAAGACCGGCAACGTCGGCTGAGGGACCGCTGATTTCGTTGAGGGCCTCAGCGTAGTTGAGGAGTATCTCGGCGTAGCGGATGATGGTCCACAGGCGATAGGCTGTACCGCCGTGGTTGCTGCCGAGGATTGATGCGGGGATATATTTGCGCATGTAGTAGCCGGTGGGGGTGGCGTCGGCGTTGCCGGTAGGATTGTCGGCCATACCGGGGCGCACGTCGATGTGGCCGGTGGTATTCATTGTACCCCATTCAACACCCTGATAGAGCACTGTGGCGTTGAGACGCGGGTCACGGTTGCTCCACATGTCGGCATCGTTGTAGCCGCTGGCCGGGTTGATGGCCGGGGCATTGGCTCCCGAGGGATATACAGGTGCGCCGGTGGCGTCATACTGTGCGAAAGGTGATGAACCGTCGGCCATGTCATACATGTCGACGAGGTTCTGTGACGGGCAGTTACCGCCGCGTCCACCTTCACCGACAGGGGTGTCGAGCGAGATGCCGCCCCAGCCTATCTGCACGTCGTTGCGGAAGAAGATAGTCTCCTTGTTGTTACCGGTGTAGGGCGTGCGGAGCACAGCGTTGCTGTAGTTGGTGGCGCCGTCGATATTCTCCTCTGCGTATAGGGTGAAGTTGCCTCCGTAGGTATCGATGAACTCCTTGGCTGCTGCGGCTGCATCGTTCCAGGTTATGCCTGACTCGGTGGCGAAGCGTGGTGAAGCCATGTAGAGCTTGATGCGCGACTCAAGGGCGAGCGACATGGGCTGCGAGAGGCGTGCTATGGCGTTGGCGTTCCATGCGTCATCGTAGCCGAGCAGGTCGTCGCGTGACTCCTTCAGCTCCTTTAGGACGAAGTCGACCACATATTCCTTGACAGTCGGACGGGTGCTGTAGGGGGTGATCATGTCATCGTTGGGGTCGAGCACCTCAGTGACGATGGGCAGCGGGCCGAAACGCAGGAAGAGTTCCCAGTAGAACCAGGCGCGGAGTGTGCGGGCCTCGGCCACAACGGTGGCACGTTCCTTGGCATTTTCCTCGGCTGAGATATCGATACGCGGCGGAACGCGGTCGATGTCGTTGATCACGCGGTTGCACTTGCGGATGCCGCGGTAGCGTGACTCCCAGGTGGAGGTGAGCTCATTGGCGGCGGCCGACGAGTAGTAGTTGCCGATATTGAAGGCTTGACGGGCGCCGCTGTTGGAGATTGATGACTCCGACAGGTCGGTGGTGGCGTCGAGCCACGAGTCGTTCACACGGTTGGCACCGTGGAGCAGGAAGTTGTAGGTGTCAAAGTGGAAGGCACGGAACATCATCCAGTCGGCGTAGGTCTTCTCCTCGGTAAGCTCGTTGGAAGCCTCCTTATCGAGGTAGTCGGTACATGACGCCATGGGAAGCATTGTGCCGAGAAGCAGCGCGGCTGCTATATTTTTTACTGATATTTTCATATTGATCAAGGTTCTTAGAATTGAATGTTTACGCCAAAGTTGACAGTCTTACAGATCGGGTAGCGGTTTGAACCGTTGTTCTCGGGGTCGGTGAGGTCGTCAAGATGGTCCCAGGTGATGAGGTTGTTGGCGTTGACGTAGAAGCGGCACTGGCTCATGAAGACGTGGCGTGTCCACTTCTCGGGAAGAGTGTAGGACAGTTCGATGTTCTTCAGACGCACGAATGAACCGTTCTTGAGGAAGAATGAGTTCTGACGCTGGTTGTGGTTGCCATACTGGTCGTAGTGGAGCAGCGGGTACTTGGCGTTGGCAAGGTTCTCAGCCTCGGTCTTGGCGGGGTTCCAGCGGTCGAGGTGGTGTTCCTTGACCTTACCGCCGTTGACGAAGGCATACATTGCCTCGGCATCGTAGTAGCGGCTCACGTGGTCGACACCCTGGAACATCACGCTGAAGCCGATGCCCTTCCACTGGGCGCCGAGAGTGATGGCGAAGGTGTTCTCGGGAAGGTCAGAGTAACCGATGGCGGTGATATCGCGGTCATCGATGAAGCCGTCACCGTTCATGTCGCGGTACTTGAGGTCACCGACCTGGGTGGGACCGTAGGTCGACATGGGGAGGTTGCCTGAGGCAACGTCGGCCGAGGTGATGAAACCGTCGGCGATGAGGCCGAAGTACTGGCCGATGGGGAGACCGGTCTGACGACGGTAAGAGGTCTTGAGGGCGGGCTCGTCCATGGCTGTGATCTTGTTCTCGGCGTGAGAGAAGGTGAAGCCTACGTTGTAGTTGAAGTCGCGGCCGATGGCGTCGTTCCAGTGAAGCTCGATTTCATAACCCTTGTTGGTGGTCTTACCGAGGTTGCCGACAGCCGAGGTCACACCAAACCACCAGGGGCGGGTAAGGTAAGAGGTGAGGATGTCGTTACGCTTCTCGTAGAAGAGGTCGAGGTTACCTGACAGGCGGCTGTTGAAGAGGCCGAATTCAAGACCGACGTTGAACTTGTGGGCACGTTCCCAGGTCACGAGGTAGTTGGGATACTGTTCCTCGAAGATACCGTCCTGGCCGCTGGTGCCGAAGTAGTAGTCGTTGCCGAGCTGAGTCCACTTGGGCTCATAGAGGAAGCGCTGGTTGCCGAACGAGTCGTTACCTACCTGACCGTAGCTTCCACGGAGCTTGAGGTTGTCAAGCCATGAGCTTGTGCGCTCCATGAATGACTCCTGGGTGATGCGCCAGCCGAGTGAGAATGCGGGGAAGAAACCGAAGCGGCGTCCCTTGGCGAAGTTCTCGGATCCGTTGTAACCGGCGTTGAACTCGGCGAGGTAACGGTTGTCATAGGCGTAGGTGATACGGCCTACGATACCCTGATAGCGGCGGGCAAGTTCGGAATTGCGGCGAAGGTCGTTCTGCATGTAGAGGGCCATGGCGGTCACGTCATGTACCTGATTGAACACGCGCTTGTAGTTGACCTGTGCCTCCATGTAGAGCTTATAGAGCGAGTAGCTGTCATAGCTTGACTCCATGGGCTTGTCGGTGCCAAACTTGTTGTAGGCGTCGATAGACTCGTAGTTGTCACGGTCATTGAGCTCATAGGTGGCAAATGACTGGGTGTACTTGTTGCGGTGGTGGTTCTCGTAGTCAAACGATGCCATAGCCTTGGCAGAGAGACCGGGGGTCAGCTTGTGAAGGTCGTAGTCAACGATGAAGTTGGTCTCGTTGATGGTCTTGATACCTTTATAGTATCCACCCACGGCGAGTGTGCCGTAGACGTTGTTCTGATACTGTGAGCTGCCGCCCCAGAGGGTCTTCATCTCATCGCCGTTCTGTACCTGATAGGCCACGGGGAAGAGCCAGCCCGGAGTGTGGTTGAGCTGATAGAAGATGTTACTGTAAACTCCGCTTTCGTTGGAGTTGGGGTCGCGGAGTTCCTCGAAGCGGGTACCGAAGTTAACCGAGAGGGTAAGGTCGCTGGTGAGGAAGAAGTCGGCGTTGGCACGGAAACCGTAGCGGCGGAAGTTCTGGCTAGACTTGTTGCCATACTGGTCGCGTGAGAGTTCCTTGAAGAGTGAGCTCTGGTCGTAGTACTCAAGTGATGCGTAGTAGCGCATGCGCTTTGTACCACCGCGTATGCTGGCGTTGTAGCGCTGTGCGGGAGCGGAGGAGCGGAGGATTTCGTCATACCAGTCGACGTTGGGGTAGAGAAGGGCGTCGACACCTGAGAGGTTGCCTGCCACTGACTGGCGGTACATCTCGATGTCAGCTGCCGAGAACTGCGAGGGCAGGCCGTCGTTGGCGAGAGCCTCCTCAAGCAGGGTCACTGACTGGTAAGAGTCAAGGTAGGTGTCCTTGCGGGTGGGAGTCTGCCATTGCCAGTTGGCGGTGAGGTTCACGACCGGTTTCTGCTCTTTACCGCGCTTGGTGGTGATGAGCATAACGCCGTTTGCACCACGCACACCGTAGACGGCTGTTGCCGATGCGTCCTTAAGTACTGAGATTGTCTCGATATCATCGGGGGCGATGTTGGCGAATGAACGCTCGATACCGTCCACAAGGATGAGCGGCTGGGCATCGCCGGCAAATGTGGCGCGGCCACGGATGAAGATCGATGCGTCGTCGCTACCCGGAGCACCTGAGGTCTGTGAGGTGATCACACCGGGGATTTTACCGGTGATGGCTTGCGACAGGTTGGCCGAGGGAGTCTCGAGAAGGTCGGCCGAGTTCACCTGCGAGATAGCGCCGATGACCGACTCTTTCTTCTGCTGGCCGTAACCAACCACCACAACCTCGTCGAGCACTGCGCTCGACTCCTTGAGGGTGACAGTGACGTTGGTCTGACCCTTGAGGGCCACTTCCTGGGTCTCATAACCCACGTATGACACCACGAGCACTGCGGTGGCGGGGTTCTTGACAAATAGCACGAAGTTACCGTCAAGGTCGGTGGCTGTACCTGTAGCGGTGCCCTTTTCGATTACGCTGGCACCCATAAGAGGCTCGCCTGTATTATCTTGAACCAGACCGGTCACCTGATTGGATTGCGCGTTGGCAAAGGCGGCAACCATCAGCAGGAGAGCCGGCAGGAGGAGGCGGAGCGCGTGGCTCCACCTTCCTATCGTTGTACTGCGTTTATTGTTCATTGTTTGTATTTAGATTTTAAAGTTAATTACTATTGTGCTTTCTTCATGTCGACCCATGGGAAGTATCCGATTTTGCTGAAGTCGAGCCATGCGCCTTCGCAAGTGAAGATAAGTCCTACCGGGAATGTGAAGCCATCGTTGTCAAAACGGTATTCAGGCATTGCACGGCCATCGGCGGTAGTCTGGCGAGCTAACATGCTGAAGCTTCCTGTCGCATCCATCGCGAAGTATACGCGGCATGTAGCATCGGTCATGTCATCAACGTATGTAGTCCAGTCAAAGGAGCAGGTGGTCTTTTCCTGATCCCAACGGTCGGCCCAACCATAGTTGTCGCAACGCAGATAGAGCTGCTCGGCATATCCGTCGCCGGCATCGGGTGACTGTTTGCCGTTGGTGACTACGAGGTTCCATCCCTGGTAGTTACCGGTGCCCTGGTGATTTACAAACTCGAAACCGAAGTTGGTGAAGTCAGCGTCAAATGCCTCAACAGGAGTCCAGCATGACCAGAAGGTGCTTGTCTTGTCTTTGTTTCCGAGGGTGTATTCACCATTGAATGTACGTCCCACGAATGCGGCATCGGGGTTGAACAGCAGGTGGGCACTCTCAAGAGTGAAGAAAGTACCGATTTTTTCGGTCGGGATGCCGGGAACCTCAATCTTGTAGTTATAGGTCTTGCCATCCTTAGTCTCGGTGACCGCTGTAATGGTCAGGTCATTGCCTTCGCGCACGACATCAATCGATACGTAGGCCTCTTTCATATCCTCTTTAAAGGAATCCCAGTTATAGTCACAAGTCAGTGTGGAGCTGTCATATAATGTACCCCAGCCGTAGTTATCGGCGCGGAGAACGATATGCTCGGTGTTGCCGGGGCCTCCGCCTGAAGTGATTACCAATACCCAGTTGTGCCAGTTTTCTGTTCCACCGTAGTTGTAGAATTCATAGTGAATTGTACCATCGCCTGTCAAGTCGATGGGATCGCTGAACACCTGCCAGAAGCCATTGGAGTTGTCTTCTTCACCGACCATAATCCACTTGGACAAATCAGGACCGTCGTTGCCGCCGGTAGAGCCACCGTTGATGTTGCCCTTGCGGGGAGCGGCGATCTGCTTTGCCTCGATTATGTTGCGGTAGAAGGTGAGGTCTTCGATAAGGAGCGAGGTGTGGGTGTCGGCTCCATAATTAATGTACATGTGGGGAGCCTGAGCCATGAACTGCACGGCATTGGTGAGGTCGAAGTCGCTCACTGTCACGTCGGCTTTCTTCTCGCCGTCCACGTAGATGCCGTAGCCGTCGTTGCGCAGGGTCATTGCCACATAGTGCCACTGGTTGGGAGTGATGTAGCCGGTAGCGAAAGCTGCGGGGTCGTTGGCGACCCATGTGCCGTCGAGACCGTTGTAGTTCCAGCCGCCGTTGGCGTTGAAGTCGAGGGTGGCCGAAGCGTTTTCGTTTTCCCAGTGCAGGAGCGGGCTTGTGAGGTCCTGCGCCAGATAGGTGGGATTGCCTTCGGCATCAAGTATGGGCTCGCCATCCTCGTCAAGGGCGGGTTCGCTCATCTGTTTCATCCAGAAAGTGAGTGACACTGCCTTCTGCACTTTGGTGGCAGCCATAGGATTGGCGAAACGGGCATAACCCGAGCTGAGGTCGAGCACGGGCGATTTGGCCAGTTCATCCTCTACCAGCGAGGGCATCACGCCATCGGGGTAGGCGAAAAGGTTTACCATTAGGGGGTCAAGTTCCTCAGGGGCGTCAAAAGCGTAGGTGACCACAGCCTCGAGAGTCGGGTAGACATCGGTGGCTGCCGGGGGATCTGATTTACCCCAGTCACTGCTACATGATGAGCCTAAAAGGATAGTAGCCATAAATGCGGCCACTGACATCCATGATTTAGTCTTCATAATGCTGATGATATTTAGTTTTTAGGTTAAAATTATTTCCGCACAATTGCCAATTTAAGGTTACTCACTGTGTTAAGGGGTATTACTCAAAAAGCATTTGTTAAGGTCTTAA
>ENA-OYOM01000022-OYOM01000022.1-human-gut-metagenome-genome-assembly--contig:-NODE-22-length-13641-cov-11.356985_pt1 | contig 13641 bp, 26 predicted proteins | sample MGYA00244034_ERZ653178 | MGnify/ENA primary metagenome ERZ653178 (study PRJEB26926, sample SAMN06165428) | human gut metagenome | biome: ENVO:00009003; feature: ENVO:2100002; material: ENVO:00002003...
TCCGTGCACTGTTATCGAAGTAGGTCCTTGTGTAGTTACTCAGGTGAAGACTGTTGAGAACGACGGTTATGCTGCCCTTCAGCTCGGTTTCGAGGATAAGAAGGAGAAGCACACAACCCTTCCTCTTCAGGGACACTTCAAGAAAGCCGGTGTAACTCCCAAGCGACACTTGGCCGAGTTCAAAGGATTTGATGGTGAGTACAACCTCGGTGACACCATAGGGGTTGACCTCTTTAACGAAAGCGACTTTGTCGACATCGTAGGTACCTCCAAAGGTAAGGGATACCAGGGTGTTGTTAAGCGTCACGGTTTCGGTGGAGTAGGTCAGGCAACCCATGGTCAGCACAACCGTCTCCGCAAGCCCGGTTCAATAGGTGCCTGCTCTTACCCTGCAAAGGTATTCAAGGGAATGCGCATGGCCGGTCAGATGGGCAACGAGCGTGTGACTGTACAAAACCTTCAGGTGCTCAAAGTGATCGCCGAGCACAACCTGCTGTTGATAAAGGGTTCGGTTCCCGGATCCAAAGGTTCAATCTTATTAATTGAGAAATAATGGAACTCGCAATATATAATATCAAAGGAGAAGACACCGGCCGCAAGGCGCAGCTCAACGACGCGGTGTTCGCTATCGAAGCTAACGAGCAGGCCGTTTATCTCGATGTGAAGCAGTATCTTGCCAACCAGCGTCAGGGTACTCACAAGTCAAAGGAAAGAAGTGAAGTGTCAGGCTCTACCCGCAAGCTCCACAAGCAGAAGGGTGGCGGCGGCAGCCGTATCGGTGACATCAACTCTCCGGTGCTCGTAGGTGGTGGACGCGTGTTCGGTCCCCGTCCCCGCGACTATCGCTTCAAGCTCAACAAGAAGCTTAAGGCGCTTGCACGTCGTTCGGCTCTTACTTACAAGGCACAGGACAACCAGATTGTCGTAGTTGAAGACTTCACTTTCGAGGCTCCGAAAACTAAAGATTTTGTAAATTTTACTAAAAATCTTAAACTTGCCGGCGAAAAAGTGCTTCTCGTTTTGAAGGACCAAAATAAAAATGTATTTTTGTCGGCTCGAAATGTGCCCGGAGCGAAGATAATAAGCGCTTGCGATGTAAACACTTATGCTTTGCTCAACAACAAAGCTATCATCTTGACCGAGGGTAGCCTTGATGTAATTAATAACCTTTAATGACGCAGGAGGATATAGAAATGAATTTTGAAATAACACCTATCGTTACTGAAAAGGCGACTATGCTTACTGAAAAGCTTAATCGCTACACTTTCCGTGTTTCCCCTGATGCCAACAAGTTTCAGATCCAGGATATGGTAGAGAAGCTCTATGGCGTGCATGTCGTTAAAGTCAACACTATGATTGTACGCGGCAAGAACAAGTCGCGTTACACCCGTAGCGGTATCATCAAAGGAAGCACTTCCGACTACAAGAAAGCCATCATCACAGTAGCTGATGGTGAAACTATTGACTTCTATAGCAATATATAACAGAAATGGCAGTAAAAAAATTCAAGCCCACGACACCGGGGCAAAGACACAAGGTTATTGGTGTGTTCAAGCGCACTGAATTGGTAGGCTTCGACAAGGAGACTAAGAAACCGATCGTACGCACCACTACTGCAAACGCACCAGAGAAATCTCTTGTATCCGGTAAGAAATCTACCGGCGGCCGCAACGCTGAAGGTCATCTCACCAACCGCTATATGGGCGGTGGCCACAAGCGTGCTTACCGTGTTATCGATTTCAAGAGAAACAAAGACGGTGTACCTGCTGTAGTGAAGGCTATCGAGTACGATCCTAACCGTTCGGCCCGTGTAGCACTCCTTTATTACGCAGATGGAGCTAAGGCTTACATTATTGCACCCAACGGCCTCGAGGTCGGAGCAACAGTTGTGAGCGGTCCCGAAGCAGCACCTGAGGTAGGCAACGCCCTTCCTTTGAGCGCAATTCCCGTAGGTACCGTTATCCACAACATCGAGTTGCGTCCCGGCCAGGGAGCATTCATGGCTCGTTCTGCCGGAACGTTTGCACAGCTTGTGTCACGTGAAGGCAACTACGCGATTATCAAATTACCTTCAGGCGAGACTCGTAAGGTGCTTTCAGCTTGTAAGGCAACAGTTGGTGTTGTCGGCAACAGCGAGCACTCACTCGAGCGTTCAGGTAAAGCCGGCCGTTCACGCTGGCTGGGTCGTCGCCCCCGCAACCGCGGCGTGGTTATGAACCCGGTTGATCACCCGATGGGTGGTGGTGAAGGTCGTGCTTCAGGTGGACACCCGCGTTCACGCAAGGGTCTGTACTCTAAGGGTCTTAAGACTCGTGCGCCGAAGAAGCATTCTTCAAAGTACATTATTGAAAGAAGAAAAAAGTAATCTGATTAATTAAGTAACTATGAGTCGTTCATTAAAAAAAGGCCCATATATCAGCGTAAAGCTGGAAAAGAAGGTGTCACAGATGGAAGAGAGCGGCAAGAAGTCGGTCATCAAGACTTGGAGCCGTGCATCTATGATTTCTCCCGATTTTGTAGGACACACTTTTGCAGTTCACAATGGTAATAAATTTATTCCCGTATATGTCACTGAAAACATGGTAGGTCACAAGCTGGGTGAGTTTGCTCCCACTCGTAACTTCCGTGGACATGGCGGTAATAAGAAGAAATAATTTGGGCCATTGATATAAAAATTTTTGACAAAAAAAGAAATTAAATACAATGGGTGTAAGAAAAAGACAATCAGCCGAATTGATTAAGGAAGCCAAGAAGTCACAGGCTTTTGCCAAGCTTCTCGATGTACCCTCGTCGCCTCGCAAGATGCGCCTGGTGGTCGATATGATCCGTGGCAAGGAAGTGTTCCGTGCATTGGGACTCCTTAAATTCTCAAATAAAGAAGCAGCAGCCCGCCTGGAGAAGTGTCTCCGTTCAGCTGTCGCTAACTGGGAAGCCAAAAACGAACGTAAAGCAGAAAGCGGCGAGCTTTACATCAGCACAATCTTCGTGGGACCCGCTCCCATGTTGAAGCGTCTTCGTCCGGCTCCGCAAGGCCGTGGTTATAGAATTCGCAAGCGTGCCAATCATGTGACATTGTTTGTAGATACAATCGATAAAACTACTAAAGAATAAGAGATGGGACAGAAAGTTAATCCAATAAGCAACCGCTTGGGTGTCATCCGTGGTTGGGACTCTAACTGGTATGGCGGCAAGAAGTACGGTGATAATTTGCTCGAGGATGCTAAGCTCCGCAAGTATCTTGAAGTCCGTCTCGCCAAGTCAAGTGTATCGCGCATCGTTATCGAGCGCACCCTTAAGCTCATCACCATCACCATCTGCACATCTCGCCCCGGACTGATCATCGGTAAGGGTGGCGCTGATGTCGACAAGCTGAAGAAAGAGCTCATGAAGATTACCGACAAGGATGTTCAGATCAACATCTTTGAGGTTAAGCGTCCTGAACTCGATGCCCAGATTGTGGCAGCTAACATCGCTCGCCAGATTGAAGGCAAGATCGCTTACCGCCGTGCAGTGAAGATGGCTGTCCAGAGCACTATGCGCAGTGGAGCTGAAGGTATCAAGGTGCAGGTCAGCGGCCGTCTTAACGGTGCTGAAATGGCACGTAGCGAAATGTTCAAGGAGGGTCGTACTCCGCTTCACACACTTCGCGCCGATATCGACTATGCTCTCGTTGAAGCTCACACCAAGGTTGGTGTGGTTGGTGTTAAGGTGTGGATTTGCCGCGGTGAGGTCTACGGAAAGCGCGAGCTCGCTCCCGTATTCAACAACTCAGGCAAGGAAAGCCGTGGTGGAAACAACAACGGCGCTCCGCGTGGAAACCGTTTCCGCAAACCGAAAAACAATCGTTAACGAATTGAATCAACACAACAATGTTACAACCGAAAAAAACTAAATTCCGCCGTCAACAAAAGGGCCGCATGAAGGGCAATGCCCAGCGTGGCAACCAGCTCGCTTTTGGCTCCTTTGGCATCAAGACTTTGGAATCAAAGTGGATCACGGGCCGTCAGATTGAGGCCGCCCGTATCGCCGTGACACGTTACATGCAGCGTCAGGGACAGGTTTGGATCCGCATATTCCCAGATAAGCCTATCACTAAGAAGCCTGCCGAAGTGCGTATGGGTAAAGGTAAAGGTAATCCCGAAGGTTTCGTTGCGCCCGTGACTCCGGGACGTGTACTCATCGAGCTTGAGGGTGTTCCCTTTGACGTTGCAAAGGAAGCACTCCGCCTTGCAGCCCAGAAGCTCCCTGTGACTACCAAGTTTATTGTACGTCGCGATTATGACCCAACTCAAAACGTGTAAAAGATCATGAAGAAAGAAGAAATAAAGGAACTAAGCACTGCCGATCTTAAGGATCGTCTTGAGCAGGCCCAGAAAGATTATCTTCAGACGAAGATTAACCACGCAATTTCTCCCATCGACAATCCTGCATCAATTACACGTGACCGTAAAATGATTGCACGCATGAAGACTGAGTTGCGTCAGCGTGAACTTAACAATAAATAATCCCAAGAAATGGAAGAAAAGAGAAACCTAAGAAAAGAGCGTATTGGGGTTGTATCGTCCAACAAGGGTGACAAGACCATCACTGTTATGGTGAAATGGAAAGAGAAACACCCCATTTACGGTAAATTTGTCAACAAGACAAAGAAGTATCACGCTCACGATGAGAAGAATGAGTGCAGCATCGGTGATACCGTACGCCTCATGGAAACCCGTCCTTTGAGCAAAACCAAAAGATGGAGATTAGTTGAAATAATCGAAAAAGTTAAGTAATTATGATACAGACTGAATCCCGTTTGACTGTTGCAGACAACAGCGGTGCCAAGGAAGCCCTTTGCATCCATGTTCTTGGTGGTACAGGTCGTCGTTACGCCTCAGTTGGTGACATTATCGTCGTTTCGGTAAAGAGTGTCATCCCTTCATCTGACGTAAAGAAGGGTACTGTATCTAAGGCTGTGGTAGTGCGCACTAAAAAGGAAGTGCGTCGCCCCGACGGTTCTTATATCCGCTTTGACGACAACGCTTGCGTGTTGTTGAACAATGCCGGTGAGCTCCGTGGAACCCGTATCTTCGGTCCCGTGGCCCGCGAACTCCGCGCTACCAACATGAAGATTGTTTCACTTGCCCCCGAAGTACTTTAATCCATAGTAATAGTCGTAAACCACAATGAGCAAATTAAATATTAAAAAGGGCGACACAGTTTATGTACTGTCTGGCGAAGACCGCGGCAAGACCGCTCGCGTGCTCTCAGTGCAGCCTGAAAAATGTCGCGCTATCGTTGAAGGTATCAACATGGTATCGAAGAGTACCAAGCCAAATGCTAAGCATCCGCAGGGCGGCATCATTAAGATCGAAGCTCCGGTGCACATTTCCAACCTCGCACTTCTTGACCCCAAGACCGGCAAGCCCTGCCGCGTAGGTCACCGCAAGAATGAGGAAGGAAAAACAGTTCGTTATTCTAAAAAATCAGGAGAGGAGATTAAGTAATGAGCACAGCCACTCTTAAGAAGGATTATAAGGAGCGCATCGTCCCCGCTCTTGAAAAGGAGTTTAACTACACTACAGTAATGCAGGTGCCCCGACTCGAGAAGATCGTTATCAACGAGGGTCTCGGCGCTGCCACCCAGGACAAGAAGATTATCGAGACTGCTATCAACGAGCTTACTGCCATCACAGGTCAGAAAGCGGTTGCCACACTCTCAAAGAAGGATATCTCTAACTTCAAGGTACGTAAAAAGAACCCTATCGGTGCCCGCGTGACTCTGCGTCGCGAGAGAATGTACGAGTTCCTTGAAAGACTTATCCGTGTGGCTCTGCCCCGTATCCGCGACTTCAAGGGTATCGAGAGCAAGTTTGACGGCCGTGGTAACTATACCCTCGGTATCACCGAGCAGATTATCTTCCCGGAAATCAACATCGACAACATCACCAAGATGATGGGTATGAACATCACTTTCGTGACTTCAGCCAAAACCGATGAAGAGGGCTACGCATTGCTGAAACATTTCGGTCTTCCGTTCAAGAACGCTAAAAACTAAGATTATACTATGGCAAAAGAATCAATGAAGGCTCGCGAAGTGAAGAGAGCCAAGCTCGTAGCGAAATATGCCGCTAAGAAAGCCGAATTGAAGGCTGCCGGCGACTACGAAGGCCTCCAGAAGCTTCCCAAAAACGCTTCGTCGGTACGTCTGCACAACCGTTGCAGCATCACCGGCCGCCCGAAAGGTTATATGCGCCAGTTCGGTATTTCGCGTATCCAGTTCCGCGAAATGGCTTCAGCTGGTCTTATCCCCGGTGTAAAGAAAGCAAGTTGGTAATCGTGAGCCACCTGACTATAAGTGAGTATTAAATATTGTTCGGATAATCCCGAATCAATTTAAACAATTCAATAAAATGACTGATCCAATAGCAGATTATTTAACAAGATTGAGGAACGCTATCAAAGCTCAGCACAGAGTAGTGGAGATCCCTGCCTCAAACTTGAAAAAAGAAATCACCAAGATTCTTTTTGAGCAAGGCTACATCCTTAACTACAAGTTTGTAGAGGGTGAGAACCCCGCAGGCACAATTAAGATTGCCTTGAAATATGATCCGGTCGACAAGGTAAACGCTATCAAGAATCTTAAGCGTGTGTCTCGTCCCGGACTTCGCCAGTATACCGGCTACAAAGATATGCCGAGAGTGTTAAACGGTTTAGGTATTGCCATACTTTCAACCTCTAAGGGCGTGATGACCAACAAAAAGGCACGCGAACTTAAGGTCGGTGGTGAGGTATTATGCTATGTATACTAATTTAATAGGAGGAAATAACAATGTCAAGAATAGGTAAAGCTCCCATTGAAATACCTGCCGGAGTAACTGTTACCGTCAAGGGTGACGAAGTTACCGTAAAGGGCCCCAAGGGCGAACTCTCGCAGAAGATTAACCCTGAATTAACTGTAAAGGTAGAAGACGGCCACGTAGTATTGACCCGTCCGTCCGATGACCGCGATCACCGTGCGCAGCACGGCCTTTATCGCGCGCTCATCCACAACATGGTCGTTGGCGTGTCACAGGGCTACCGCAAGGAAATGGAACTTGTCGGTGTCGGTTACCGCGCCACTTCTGAAGGTCAGGTACTTGAACTCGCGCTCGGTTTCTCCCACGCTATATTTATCAAGCTTCCTAAGGAAGTGAAAGTTGAAGCCAAGACTGAACGTAACAAAAACCCGCTCATCATCCTTGAAAGCGACGACAAGCAGCTCCTAGGCCAGGTATGTGCCAAGATCCGCTCGTTGCGTAAGCCCGAGCCCTACAAAGGCAAAGGTATCAAGTTTGTCGGTGAGGTTATTCGTCGCAAGTCTGGTAAATCGGCAGGTGCTAAATAATTAAAATAGACAGAATCATGATATCCAAGATACAAAGAAGAAATAAAATCAAGGCACGTATCCGTGGTAAAGTGTCTGGCACCGCCGCTCGTCCCCGCATGACGGTGTTCCGCAGCAACAAGCAGATTTATGTCCAGCTTGTTGATGACCTCGAAGGTAAGACTCTTGTCGCTGCTTCTTCCAAGGGCCTCGAAGGTGGCACTAAGATTGAGGTGGCTGCTAAAGTCGGCAAGGCTATCGCTGAAAAGGCTTTGGCTGCCGGTATCACTGAAGTAGTTTTCGACCGTAACGGCTATCTTTTCCATGGCCGCGTTAAATCATTGGCTGACGCTGCTCGCGAAGGCGGACTTAAATTTTAAGAAATCATGGCAAATAAGAATAACAGAGTAAAATCGACCAACGATCTCGAATTGAAGGACCGTCTCGTAGCCATCAACCGTGTTACCAAGGTGACAAAAGGTGGACGTACTTTCACTTTCGCTGCTATTGTAGTTGTCGGAAATGAAGACGGCATTGTAGGTTGGGGCCTCGGAAAGGCCAATGAGGTTACTGCAGCTATCGCCAAGGGTGTGGAAGCTGCCAAGAAAAACCTTATCAAGGTTCCTGTTCACAAGGGTACTATCCCCCACGAGCAGGAAGCTAAATTCGGTGGCTCTCGCGTAATCCTCAAGCCTGCATCTCACGGTACCGGTGTTAAGGCCGGTGGTGCTATGCGTGCCGTACTTGAAAGTGTTGGTATTACCGACGTGCTCGCCAAGTCTAAGGGTTCTTCCAATCCTCACAACCTTGTGAAGGCTACCATCGAGGCCCTCGGTGAATTGCGCAGCCCGCTTCAAGTGGCTCAGAATCGTGGTATATCACTCGAGAAAGTATATAACGGTTAAATCGACTTGAAAAATGGCAAAAATCAAAATCACTCAGATAAAGAGCCGCATTAACGCTCCGAAAGTACAGAAACTCACTCTCGATGCGCTCGGCTTGAAGAAAATGCATCACTCGGTTGTGAAAGAAGACACTCCCAGCGTGATGGGTATGGTTAACCGTGTTCGTCACCTCGTTGAAGTGACTAACGCATAATTCATTTCAGTGTTATGGAATTAAATGCAATTCATCCTGCCGTAGGATCAAATACTAAGAATACCCGTATCGGTCGTGGACCGGGTTCGGGCAAGGGTGGTACTTCTACCCGTGGTCACAAAGGTGCTAAGTCTCGTTCCGGCTATAGCCGCAAGATTGGTTTCGAAGGTGGTCAGATGCCGCTGCAGCGCCGTCTCCCGAAGTTTGGCTTTAAGAACATCAACCGTGTTGAGTATAAGGCCATCAATATCGGTGACATCGATGCTTTGGCTGAAGCTAAGAACCTTCAGAAAGTCGGTATCGAGGAACTCCGCGCTGCCGGTTTCATCTCTCGCAAGCAGCTTGTGAAGGTGTTGGCCGCCGGTACTATTACTCGTGCAATCGCAGTTGAAGCAAATGCATTCTCTGAAGCCGCTCAGAAGGCTATCGAGGCTGCAGGTGGTTCAATCGCTAAAGTTTAATGATAATGAGATTTGTTCAAACCTTAAAAAACATTTGGACAATCGAAGAGCTCCGCAAGCGTCTCCTCGTGACATTCCTTCTGGTATTTGTTTACCGGTTGGGATGTTACGTGGTGCTTCCGGGTATCCATCCCGATGACTTGGACGCGCTGGCCAACTTTACGGCAGGCAGCGGCTTGATGCAGCTCCTTGATATGTTCTCCGGCGGTGCCTTCTCCCAGGCCTCCATTTTCGCGCTCGGTATTATGCCCTATATCACGGCGTCGATCGTGATACAGCTTCTCGGTATGGTGCTTCCCGCTTTCCAGAAGATGCAGCGTGAGGGCGAGAGTGGCCGTCAGAAGATGAACCAGTATACTCGTTATCTGACAGTGGCAATCCTGTTGCTTCAGGGTCCCGCCTACCTGATTAACCTGCAGTATCAGGTTAACAGCGCAGGTGGTCATGCTGTAATGGGTGGCTGGACTATTTTATATCTCACTATCATTCTTGCTGCCGGCTCTATGTTTATCATGTGGCTCGGCGAAAGGATCACTGACAGAGGTATCGGCAATGGTATTTCTTTCATTATCTTGGTAGGTATCATCGCTCGTCTGCCGCAGTCGTTGTATTACGAATTTGTCAGCCGCCTCCCCGGTTCTACCGGTTCGGAGGGTGGTCTGGTGATGTTTATTGTTGAGTTGGTGCTTCTCTTTGCTGTCACTGTGGGTGCTGTGCTGCTCGTTCAGGGTACACGCAAGGTGCCTGTGCAGTATGCAAAGCGCATAGTCGGCAACAAGCAGTATGGCGGTGCCCGTCAGTACATCCCGTTGAAGGTTAATGCCGCTGGTGTTATGCCTATAATCTTCGCTCAGGCGATAATGTTTATCCCTATCACTTTGGGCGGTTTCGGAGCTCACGAAAACAGTATCTTCGTGAAGTTCTCCGATATCAACGGTCTTGCCTACAACATCACCTATTTCATCCTTATTGTGGCCTTCACCTATTTCTATACAGCTATCACTGTGCGTCCCGCTCAGATGGCTGAGGATATGAAACGCAACAATGGTTTCATCCCGGGTGTAAAGCCAGGTAAGAAGACGGTGGAATATCTGGATTCAATCATGTCGCGCATCACCTTGCCGGGTTCACTGTTCCTTGGTATCGTGGCTGTAATGCCTGCTTTCGCCCGTCTGTTTGGCGTAAGTCAGAATTTCGCGCAGTTCTTCGGTGGCACATCACTGCTCATTCTTGTCGGTGTCGTACTTGACACTCTTCAGCAGATTGAGTCGCACCTTATGATGCACCATTACGATGGCCTGATGAAGAACGGCAAGATTAAAGGCCGCACTACCGGAAGCGCTTATTGATAAGTTGAATTAACAAGCTGAATTTCGCATTTGATATAATGATATATCTCAAGACATCTGAAGAAATCGCTCTCATGCGTGAGGCAGGTAAGCTTGTCAGCCGCACACTTGGCGAAGTCGCCAAGTGGGTGGCTCCCGGTATTACTACACGCAAGCTCGACAATATTGCACGCGAGTTTATCCTTGACAATGGCGGCAAGCCTGCCTGTCTTGGATATGGCGGTTTTCCCGGTACCCTGTGTATCGAGGTAAATGATGTTGTGGTGCATGGATTTCCGTCCAACTACGCCCTGCGTGAAGGCGACATCGTCGGCCTTGACTGTGTGGTGGAGCTGAACGGATATAACGGTGACCAATGCTACACGTTCCCTGTCGGAAATGTCGCACCTGAAGTGATGCAGTTGCTCAAGGTGACAAAAGAGTCGCTTAACAAGGGTATAGCTGCCTGCAAGGAGGGAAACCGTATCGGTGACATAGCCAACGCTATCCAGACCTACTGTGAGCGTCATGGTTATTCAATTGTCCGCGAAATGTGTGGCCACGGTATCGGCCGCGACATGCACGAGGATCCTGAGGTGCCCAATTATGGACGCAAAGGGACAGGCCCGATTCTCAAGAACGGCATGTGCATAGCTATCGAGCCTATGGTCAACATGGGTAAGCGCAACATAGTGATAGAAAAAGATGGCTGGACATGCCACACCCGTGACCGCCAGCCCTCGGCCCACTATGAGCATACAGTGGCAATTATCGGTGGCGAGACCGAGATTCTCACCACATTTGAGTATATAGAAGAAGTATTAGGCGATAAAGCAATTTAAAATTTATGGCAAAACAAGCTGCAATAGAACAAGACGGAACCATAGTGGAAGCATTGAGCAACGCGATGTTTCGCGTCGAATTGGAAAACGGACATGAAATCACTGCCCACATCTCCGGAAAGATGCGCATGCATTACATCCGCATTCTCCCCGGCGACAAGGTGCGTGTCGAAATGTCGCCCTATGACTTGTCCAAAGGCAGAATAGCGTTTAGATATAAATAATAAAAACAACCAAAGATATGAAAGTAAGAGCCTCAATTAAAAAACGCACCCCCGACAGCAAAATCGTGCGTCGCAAGGGTCGTCTGTATGTAATTAATAAGAAAAATCCTAAGTACAAGCAACGTCAAGGATAATTTTTGTAACTTTGCAGAAAATTTAGTCAATCAATATGGCAGTTAGAATCGTGGGAGTGGACCTCCCCCAAAACAAAAGAGGTGAAATCGCCTTGACTTATATATTCGGCATCGGACGTAGCGCCGCAAACTCTATCCTTGAGAAAGCCGGAGTGGATAAGAATATCAAAGTAAAGGATTGGACTGACGCACAGGCTGCTGCCGTGCGTGAGGTGATTGGCCGCGACTACAAGGTCGAGGGTGATCTCCGTAGCGAAATCCAGCTCAACATCAAGCGTCTGATGGATATCGGTTGCTACCGTGGCATCCGTCACCGTAACGGCCTCCCCGTGCGTGGTCAGAGCACTAAGAACAATGCACGTACTCGCAAGGGTCGCAAGAAAACAGTCGCTAACAAGAAGAAAGCTACAAAATAATAATTTAATATGGCAAAAAAGACAGTCGCAGCAAAGAAGAGAAATGTTAAAGTTGACGCAAACGGTCAGCTTCATGTTCACTCATCTTTCAACAACATTATCGTGTGCTTAGCCAATTCTGAAGGTCAGGTGATCTCTTGGTCAAGCGCTGGTAAAATGGGCTTCCGTGGCTCAAAGAAGAATACCCCCTACGCTGCACAGATGGCAGCTCAGGATTGCGCTAAGGTCGCTTATGACCTCGGTCTGCGCAAAGTTAAAGCCTACGTTAAAGGACCCGGTAACGGTCGTGAATCGGCTATCCGTACTATCCATGGTGCCGGTATCGAGGTGACTGAAATCATTGATGTCACTCCGCTGCCCCACAACGGTTGCCGTCCCCCCAAGCGCCGTCGCGTATAAGCGTTTAATCTAATTATTTTTACTTTCAACAAATCTATAAAACCGAGGCTCTTGGCTGTGAAGCGGCATTGAATGTGAATAGACCACAATTTTCATCACCTCTCTGTGGTCGCGGCTGCACTAAAATGTCGACCCATAGTCAAAACCCTAATTAAGATTATTTATAATGGCAAGATATACCGGACCAAAAACTAAGATTGCCCGCAAATTTGGCGAGCCTATCTTCGGTGCTGACAAAGTTCTCTCGCGTAAAAATTATCCTCCGGGACAGCACGGCGTGAACAAGCGCCGCAAGTCTTCGGAGTACGGAGTACAGCTCCGTGAGAAGCAGAAAGCTAAATATACCTATGGCGTTCTCGAAAAACAGTTCCACAACCTCTTCGTACGTGCATCACGCACTAAAGGTATCACCGGTGAGGTGCTCCTTCAGCTTCTTGAGGCTCGTCTTGACAATGTTGTGTATCGCCTTGGTATAGCTCCCACCCGTGCTGCTGCACGTCAGTTGGTGCTTCACCGTCACATCACTGTCAACGGCGCTGTTGTCAACATCGCTTCTTATCATGTCCTGCCGGGCGACGTTATCGGTGTCCGCGAGCGTTCAAAATCGCTTGAGGTTATCGCTGACGCTCTCGCCGGTTTCAACCACAGCAAGTATCCCTGGCTTGAATGGGACGAGACTCAGAAGGTCGGCAAGATGCTTCATGTCCCCACTCGTGAGGATATCCCCGAAAATATCAAGGAGCAGCTGATTGTCGAGTTGTATTCTAAGTAATCAATTTAAAAACGTAGATCCATGGCTATATTAGCATTTCAAAAACCTGACAAAGTTGTCATGTTGGAAGCCGATAATTTTTACGGTAAGTTCGAGTTCAAGCCATTGGAGCCAGGATATGGCATGACGGTAGGTAATGCGCTCCGCCGCATCCTGCTCTCTTCTCTTGAGGGCTACGCCATATCTTCAATCCGCATCGATGGCGTTAGGCATGAGTTTGACACTATCCCCGGAGTTAAAGAGGATGTTACCAACATCATCCTTAACCTGAAGAAGGTCGACCTCAAGCAGATTGTCGAAGATACCGAAGCTGAAAAGGCTACAATAACTGTGTCAGGTCAGGAGGTGTTCAAAGCCGGTGACATTGGCAAGGCTCTTAATGGATTTGAGGTACTCAATCCCGACCAGGTCATTTGTCATTTGGATCCTGGGGCTAATTTCCAACTCGATATCACTATTAATAAAGGTCGCGGTTATGTACCCGCAGATGAGAACAGAGACCCGAACGCAGATATGCATGTGATCGCTATCGACTCTATCTTCACTCCGATACGTAACGTAAAATATTCAATCGAGAACTTCCGTGTTGAACAGAAGACGGACTACGAGAAGTTGGTTA
>ENA-OYOM01000023-OYOM01000023.1-human-gut-metagenome-genome-assembly--contig:-NODE-23-length-13217-cov-9.806412_pt1 | contig 13217 bp, 5 predicted proteins | sample MGYA00244034_ERZ653178 | MGnify/ENA primary metagenome ERZ653178 (study PRJEB26926, sample SAMN06165428) | human gut metagenome | biome: ENVO:00009003; feature: ENVO:2100002; material: ENVO:00002003...
TCACGATTTGCATACGGATTTTTCGGATCATAAGAGGAAGCCGTATTCAGAATAGGTTGTAAATGTTCAGCATCCGAATAACCTAAAATAGGTTGAGTACCATCAATCATCTCATAACTATCTATCAATTCCTGCGAAGGTCCGGCACCAGCCTTCTCCATACCACTTGTGATAGGAGTACCTGCAAATTTCCAAACATTTGTACGCCAGGAAGTCGTTTCATAAATAGTTTCCTTATCCCACGAACGGCTTGGGTCCGACCGGGTAATAAAATAATATGCATATGCATTTTGGGCGATTGTAGGATCCGGAGCCTGGCTATACAACTCAAAACCATGTTTCAAACAAAGATCTAAAGTTTCTTTTGTTATTTCTGTTGCTTTTTCCCAGGTATATTTACCAGCGCCGTTATCATTCCACAAAGGACTTGCTGCGTACAAAGCTGTCTGAGATTTTACAGCACAAGCAAAAGCCCGTGTCAGTTTCCCCCTTTCATTATCATTAATTTGCCAACGGAAACCTACTGATTGTCCCTCAGATTCTGCTGTAGCCAAAGCTTTATCACATTCAGCAATAATAAAATCCGCACATTCTTCAAAAGAGGAACGTTTGTCTGTTGAGAAATCATGATTTGTCTCGTAAGGAGTCTCAATTAAAGGAACTTCCCCATAACGTTTTATCAGTTGTAAATAATAAAATGCACGTGCAACACGGACCTCTGCAATCCAACCGTTCTTTTCTACTTCATTAAAAGCATAAGTAGCCATTTCCGGATCATCGATACAAAGTAAAAATGTATTACAGTGGCGAATACCCTCAAAATAATGCGACCAGGGATCCATATAACTGGCTGTTAACGGATTATACTCAGAAGTTGTATACCCTTTATACCATTTGGATACAGGACCATCCTGATTGTCATTCGCATCATGAGCTTCATCACAAAAAGAAGCTAAAGGGGTATTGGTATTTTCATACGTAAATCCAACCTGAGGCATATATCCCAGGCAATTGGAGTAATAAGCAGATGTACGTTCGTACCGATTGAAAATATCATTCAACGACACACGACCATCGGAAGCTATATCCAAGTCTGCACAGGAAGAACAACACAACGCGAAAGCGGCAACTATCAATATATTAATCAGATTCTTCATAATATCTATATTTAAAATGTTAAGCTCACCCCGATATTATACACTCTATACGGTTGGAAAGTACCCATGTTGGCCACTTCCGGATCTATATGTTTAGAGCGCATATTATCGATCGTAAACAAATTCTGTCCGCTTAAAGAAAAACGGATTTTTTCTGCAAAAACTTTCTTTGATGTATTCAAAGGCAATGTATAAGCGATCTCTGCGTTTTTTAAACGCAAGTAAGATGCATCCATAATAAAGAAACTGTTCGGCTGATGGTTAGTAGATGCTTTCAACGACAAAGCCGGGTAAGTAATCTCTTCTCCATTATTCCAACGCTCAGGAGTCCATGCTTTTAAATGAAGATCAGTAAATACACCTTGATATTCAGATTCATATGCACCTACACCACTGATCGTTCTGGAAAATTTACCTACACCCTGAAATAATAGATTTACCTCAAAACCCTTATATTTAAAACCTCCGGAGAAGCTATAGTACTGCTGCGGAATTGAAGTATTCAAGATTGGGGCCTTATCCTTTTCATCAATTATTTTATCACCGTTTAAATCCTGATAAATAAAATCACCGACACGAGGAGTTCCAAATGCATACTTTAAACCGCTATTTTCAAGTTCTTCCTGAAAATTAAACATACCATTGCCATTGCTATAATCAATCAGATATCCCCACTGTTGGCCATAACTAAACCCTTCTGTACGATACGGATAAGCATATTCATTTGAATAAGGAGATTCATTAATATTAATAACTTTATTCTTATTATAACTGAAAGCGCCCCCCACGTAAAAGGACCAGTCTTCGTTTATCTTTTTATCATACATTGCTTCAATTTCAAAGCCATGATTTTCCATCTTTCCCGTATTTGTCTTCGGATAGTTGGAAAGTACAGTTCCCTGATATTCAGGGACCAGACCGGCACTACTAACCAGCATATTATCACATAAAGATTTATACCAATCAAACGAAACGGTTAATTCATTGAACAATCCCAGGTCAAAACCATAATTCTGCTTTTTCATCTTCTCTGCCATCAAATCCGGATTACCTTTTAACCCTTCATTTCCGTTTACATCGATATAATCCAGATATAAAAATCGTTCTCCTCCCAGTTGATCATTTGCCGTAATACCATACGAAGCTCTTAATTTCAAATTACTTAACCAATTCAAGTTCTCCATAAAAGCTTCATCAGAAACAATCCAGGCACCGGAAATAGCCGGAGTCACGATATACCGGTTATCCGGATGGAACTGCTCAGAACCCGAATATCCCAGATCTGCTTTTACAAAATAACGGTCTTTGTAACCATAGGTTGCAGTAAGTCCCAAACTTTCACGCTTATACGGTAACATACCGGATCCGGAAGAGACTTCTTTCTCCTGTTGCAAATAAAAAACATATCCCATAGCACTAACACTATGATCACCAAACGTACGTTTATAATCTACATTCGCAAAAAGATTCAAATTATAATAGAAAGTGGAACCTTTTCCGTAAGAAAGAGGGGTATTGCTATCTGAACCCAATAATGAAAAATCCAACTTTGACAAATCCTTTGAACGAACATAACGTTCAAAATTCTGAGTCGTAGTCGTCTGATTCACCGAATTCGTTTGATAAGCCATTGTCCCACTTACAGAGAGACCTTTAGTTAGAAAACCCATATCCAATGTCAACCCGGCCTGTGCGTTGATATTAGCGACAAGGGCCTGAATATAACCCGAACGGTTCAACATCCCATATACAGGAGTTTTTTCATTATCATGCGTTACGACCTGATTGCCATTGCTAAGACCTTCTCCAGCCGGGGTCAACGGACCATACATAGTCGGCGGCAGACTAAATATATGATTATAAATAGTCTCATTTCCATAACCCGCAGTCTTTTCTGTTTTAATATTTCCGGACAACCGCATGAAGCCACTTAAATAATCATTTATTTTCACATCGATATTCGACCGAAAATTAAACCAGTTATTTTTAGGAGTCGGATCATATTTGGAATCACTTTCATTAGCTGTTTTAAACGGCAACTGCTGGTGCATATAATTCACATTTGAAAAATAACGAACCCTATCGGTTCCTCCTTTTACATTAACACCAACTCTGGACATTAAAGTCAAAGGCCGTATAAACATTTTATACCAATTATTATTCGGATATAATTCATTGCCTCCAGCCTGAAATTGTTCGATCTCTGTTTTAGAGAACTGAGAATAAGCCCCCAAACCATCATTATATCCAGCCTGATTTCTCATTGTTGTGTAATCAGAAGAATTAATAAACAGAGGTTCTTTCGTCATTTGCTGAAATGACTGGTCGAAATTCACCTCTACTTTTGTTTTTCCGATGTGTCCCTGCTTGGTCTTAATCGAAATTACACCATTTGCACCCTGAATACCATAAATAGCAGTTGTCGCAGCATCCTTCAGTATAGTTATCGATTCTATTTCTTTAGGAGTAATATACGTATAATTCGTATTAGGACAAATGATACCATCCACAATCACTAAAGGTTCCCGTCCGTTGATAGTCGAAAGTCCCCGAATCAGTTGCGTTACTCCAGTCGACGAAGGACTCAACGCTCCGCGGGATAATTCAGAATTTGTTTCTATGGTCGTCAGTCCGGTAAACCGACCGGCAAAAGTTTTTGTTAAGTTCGATTCAGGAGATTTATCCAAATCGGACCCCAAAGCTCTGGAAACAGCTCCGGTTACCGCCTTCCGGGGTAACGACATATATCCTAAATCGATCATCTCATCCATTTTCTCAGCATCATATGACAATTGAATAGATTCCTGATCTTCCAGATTTGCAACTGAAACCTTTTTATCATCATAACCGATATATGAAACCGTAATATATCGACTACCATCCTTTATATCAATTTCATACGTACCATCAACTCTTGTCAGATACTCGCATTTCCCGTTTTCCGACTTTAAAAGAGCTCCGGAAACCGGCTTTCCAAACTCATCAATGACAAACCCTTTCAATTGAATAGAAGGATCCGCATTCTGTGCCCAACTTAATATTCCCGGAGAACTCAAGCAAGCACAAACTGCCAATATGGATATTTTATTTTTTATGTAGCTCATAATTAGATTCTTTTCAAGTTATACAGCATATTACCATCCCTGATTTTGCCAGGAAACTCCTGTTGTCGACTCCAAACGGGACACCTCGTCCAACGGTAATGGCAATAATAAATCTCTATTCTGATATCCACCACGTGGATTTGACGAGATGTTATACCGTTGGTAATTGAATGAGCCATCATTATTTTTTGTAATTCTCATTCCTGTTAACCAGCGGCATGTAGCATTCAAATTTCCATCCGGCTTCTGCCAACGACGCAAATCAAAATATCGTATCTCTTCCCAGGCTAATTCAACACGCCGCTCATTGCGGACACGCAAAATCATTTCATCTTTTGATAAACCTGCAGGTAAAGTAGGCATATTTACACGGGTCCTTATCTCATCTACAGCTGCTTTTGCCTCTGCTATATGTCCCGATTCAGCTGCCGCTTCCGCATAATTCAGGATAATTTCTCCTAACCGGAAGAACTTCCAGTTTGAATTATTTATCGGATTCGTATTGGAAGCCTGCGGAGTAACTAATTTCCGATGATAATAACCTGTACGACTATGAGCTCTGTCCGACGGATCCAGACTGATCCCATGTCGACCATCAACATAAGTTTCTACTGTAAAAACTTCTCCATTGTTCCATATTAAAGAATCACCATTACATAAAACAGTTGCAGTCAAACGAGGATCCCGATTTTTATATGGATTTTTAGGATCATACAATTTATTAGCAGGATTATAGTTCGGTTGTAAATGCTTGTCGTCCAAATAAGGTTCGGACAAATCGAGTATCGGTTGACCATCCGCTGTTTCAAAAGCATCGACCAACTCTTGAGTAGGGCATGTTCCGCATTTGTAAGTACCATCCATACCACTTCCTATATAACCGACATGCCACACAAAAACACCACCGGCGCGATGTTGCCAAATCGTTTCTTTATCACGTGGTTCTGCTGAATAGTCTGCATTCTGACAAACCAATTGATGGAAAGCCGCGGCACCATATGTTCCAAATGTAGAGGGATTTGTACATGTGGTAAATAATTCATACCCATTCTCTTTCAATTCCTCTACTGCTTGCTTATTCATCTGATAAGCTTCTTCCCAATAATCTTCTCCCTCATTAAACAAAGGACTGGCCGCAAACAACATCATTTTAGATTTAATAGCCCAAGCCAATGCTTTGGTTGCCCGCATAGCTTCGTCTTCTGTTGTGATACGCCAGGGTAGTTCTGTAGAATTGAGACCGGCATCACAATCTTCTACAATAAATTTAACCACATCATATACCGTTTCGCGTCTTAATGTAGAAAAATCAGCATCAAACGCCACCGTTTTATCCACGATGGGAACTTTCCCAAACCATTTAACCAACTCGGAATAAAAAAATGCGCGCATAACATGTGCCTCGGCAGTAAAACGAGCACGTTCGGTTTCACTGTTAACAGCCGCCGTTCCTATATTTTCCAAAAACTGGTTGCACAGACGTATTTGTTGCCAGTATCTGGTCCAATAAGCACTATTGGCAGCACCATGCCCATCGTGCATATCTCTTATCGGATGAGATGAAGCCGATTCATTCGCATTATACATTGCCTGAATACTTGTACCTTGCACCTCTTCCGAAGACCATCCTTCATCAGTACAAGCCGTCAATAAAGGATCGAAAAACCAGTAGGCATACCCCTTTTGAGGAATATTGTTATAACAAGCATTCAATAAAGCCCCTACTTTATCCGGGTCTGCATATACTTCCTCCATAGTGAGCGTTCCGTCAGGAGCTACATCCAGGACATCAGAACAAGAATTCAATGTTCCCAGCAGAACAACTGAAGATATTAAGAAATATGTTAGTTTCATATAACTCTCCTTTCAATGATTAAAATGTCACATTAATACCAAAATTCATCATCTTAGTAATCGGATAATTTAGCGCTGCACTTTGTTCCGGGTCGATTGCATCTGTTTTCATGGCTTTCCATGTCAATAGGTTATTCCCGTTTACATAAATTCGTGTACTATTAATTCCGACTTTCTTCAAAAGCTTTTTAGGTAATGTATACCCCAGTTCTATATTCTTCAAACGTAAGAAAGAGCGATCCATAATAAAGAAATCATTTGCCTTCTGGCTGGTTCCGGAAGAGGATGCCAAAGCCGGGTATTTGATTTCTTCACCATTTGCATAACGTTCAGGAGTCCAGGCCTGCAAATGATAATCACTATAGAAACCTACCAAACCAAATTCTGTAACTCCCCAGCCGGTATATACACGGGATGCCTTGGCCATACCGGAAAATAAGAATGAAAAATCAAAATTTCTCCAATTTACTGAACCTGAAAAACCATATGTAATACGAGGTATATCACTATACTTGATCGGGGCCTGATCCTTCTCATTAATTACACCGTCTTCATTTACATCGATATAAAGAAAATCACCCATACGAGGAGTTCCTCCTACCTGATAAGTAGCCAAAGCTTTGTCCAGTTCTTCCTGTGTATTGATATATCCATTACCGTTACTATAGTCTATTTTATATCCGAAGCACTGTCCGATACTGTATCCTGTACTCCTGTAGCGATATGCATAATCAGCAGTCTTCTGTGCTTCATCCATAAAACGTTGGGTATTCTTATTATATGCGAAATTCCCCTTTACCGTAAATGACCAATCATCATTTAATCGCTTATTGTAAGTTACTTCTAATTCATATCCATGATTATCGATACGTCCCATATTGACTTTTGGTAAATTGCCAAGGGCTACTCCCTGAATTTCCGGAACCGTACCACGGGAAATCAAAACACCTTCACGTTTTTCTTTAAAATAGTCAAACGTAAAAGAGACCTCATTAAACAATTGAATATCAATGCCATAATTTTGTTTATAAGCAATTTCCCAGCTCAAATTGGTATTTCCTAATTTCCCTTGTGATATGGCTTGTCCACGTCCTAAAGAAGGTATCACTCCACCACCACTCGTAATGTTACTTATATACAGGAAACGTGTACTACCCAATTTATCATTACCGACTTTACCATAAGATGCCCGTAACTTCAAGTTAGAAACAACCTTATTATCTTTCAGGAAACTTTCATTACTCGCAACCCAGCCTGCAGAAAAAGCAGGGAAAAAGCCAAAACGATGTCCCTTGGCAAATTGCTCGGAACCATTATACCCAATATTTACTTCTGCCAAATAACGAGAGTCATATCCATAAGTAGCACGCGCTGAAACTCCTAACATATTATAAGGTAGATCCGCTGCATATTCCTGCCAATTATCACGCTGAACCAAAGCCATCCCCGTTACATCATGTACCCCAAATTTCCGGGCATAATTCAACGAATATTGCATATTCATATAATAGTTGGTCGACATAGACTTCGAAAGAGAAATAGCATTATTTTCATTTGTTCTTACTTTTGTATAATAAGATTGTTCCTCTGCTGTTCTAGCGACCGATACACCATAAGCATCATACGAACGAACTCCCTGCAAGGTTGTCACGGCTTTTGAATCAAAAGAGATCATAAATTTGGTGCTCAGTCCTTTCGTTATAAAATCCAGTCCCCAATCTACTATTAAAGAGGAATTCAAATTGGTATTTGTTTCCTGCTGATATCCTCTACGATTTATTTCCCCGTAAGTATTACGATCCTGACCGGACTGATTAATAACCTCACCAGCCGGAACAGATGTTCCATCTATCAATGTATAGCCATCTGCGGTCAATGGTCCCGGATCTGTTGGAGGTGTTCCCCAAATATAAGCCCTCATATTTTCAATCATAGCGGGAACGCTGCCTCCAAAAAGATTTTTTGTTTGCGGAGTATTTACTTTCTCCAAATAAGATGCCAGATTCAGAGAGAACTTTAAATTGGAAGCAACCTTATAATCTAAGTTTGCACGAAAATTATAACGATCCGACTTATAACTTGGATCATATCCTAAATCTTTCTCTGATTCAGTACGGAACTGTCCTCCTTGTCCCAAATAAGCCGCATTCATAAAATAGCTTAATTTTTCAGTACCTCCACTCATATTTACATTAACACGAGTTTGAGGAGCCCATTTCTTAAAAAATTCATTATAGACATCTCTATCCGGATAAAATACAGGATCTTTACCACTCCTATACATATCAATCATATAGTCCGTATAAGGTAAGTCGGCTTCAGAATATCCATCATTACGAAATGCCTGATTACGTAGCTCGGCAAACTCCCAGGAGTGAATACGATCCGCTTGTGCGGTAAATTGCTGCAAACTATAATCTGCAGAAATACTTAATTCTGTTTTTCCAACTTCGCCACGGCGTGTAGTAATCATGATAACTCCATTAGCCCCACGAACACCGAATACAGCAGTAGCGGAAGCATCTTTTAAAATGGATACGGAAGCAATCTCATTCGGATCCAGTGTAGAAATATTGTCGCGTGGCACGCCGTCTATTAAAATCAGAGGAGTTGCTCCATTTGTCGTACTTGCACCACGCAAATAGAATGTAACATCATCACCTCCGGGTTGTCCGGATGTCTGTAAAGCAGTCAAACCCGGTAAACGTCCGGCCAGGGCTGTCGACAAATTTGCTGCAGAACTTTGTTTTAACTCTTTTGTCTGTATAGCAGCTACAGCTCCGGTTACAGACACTTTCTTTTGAGAACCATACCCAACCACTACCACCTCTTCAAGTGTTTCTGTATCTTCCAGTAATGTAATGGACAGTTCTTTCTGAGTCCCAACTTTTATCGTTTGCGTTACATATCCAATATAGGAAACACGCAATACGGACTGTGAAGTTACTTTAATGGAAAATCTACCATCCGCATCAGTAATTGCACCATTGGTAGCATTTTCCATGATGTTTACACCAATAAGCGGGAAACCGTCTTTATCTAAGACAATCCCTGTTAATTGGAATGTTTGCTGAAGAACTCCTGTCTTTTCCTGACCTTCCGGTATAACATAAGATTTTTCGGAATGACCATAGAGCGGGGTTAACAACAATGAGGTAATCAGTAAGGCGGATTTACCTCCTAATTTTGTTAATCTGACATTTTTCATAAAAGATTAGCTTATTGTTAATTATAAGCAGTTTGATAACAAAGCATATACATCATTATATATGTATTTGAGAGATTCATAAGTTTCACCTATCCCAACCAAACAGAGAAAACTCACTTCCGAAACAGTTCAGTATATTTTGTTAATTTTTTTCAATTACATACATTTTGTTTTATGACAAAAAAATCCACAACTTCTATTTACTAATTGCGAGTATTTTTTATCTAGACAGTATTTCAGTTACAACAAAAAAGATCCTGCCACGAATCAAAAACAGATTATTTGCTTCGTATGAATGAATTTTTTAAAACACAAGAAGTTGAATGGAAATTCCCAGGACGGGAAAGAATAGTTATTTATCCTGTTTCCCTACTTACTACCAGGGATGATTTACACAGGATAACCAAAATGGAATCTTTTAATAACACTAACCAGACACAAGATTTTATTATAGAATAATATGATTGACAAAAAGATTTGTCAATCATACAGGTTATAACCTGCTTTTTTAGGTCTCTGTCCATCTGTCTCATTTATTTATACGTGATATAGATTTTAATAATATCAAAGGAACAAATTCTTTTTTTATTAAATATTAAAAAAATGATTTTTCAAGTTTCAATTTTGATAAATATATTTTCTGTTTTCTATTTTTCTAACAAATAAATCAATATATCTCCCGGAGATATCATCAGGGTTGCTGTATATGTGTCAGCCTGAACAAGACTACCATCTTTTAATACACGTTTTACGGACGGATCTGCATAAAAAGTAAGTTCCATCGTATCTTTCAGGCTTCTGTTTACAATAGTAAGATATTTTTTATCGCCATTTTCAATCAACGAAACAATAGCTCCATATCCATGTGTATCCAGCACCTTCACCTTTTCCGGAAGATTAGTCAATCGTTTCGTTCCTCTTGGTATCACGCTTCCTGTATGTCTAACAGATAAAATTTTTGCACCTAAGAAAATTCCGGCAATTGATTTGATCTCTGCATTCATCTCTTTTACTAAATCATAAATTTCCGTCCGTTTACCATCCAGACCAATCGGTCCATGTTGATAATCATAGAAAGAGTCACCAGTCGGCGTCCAATAAGTAAAATATTGCAATCCCTGAGCTCCATAAACCAGGTCACTGTATAATTGTAACCGTAAAGAAGCTTGTGTCGGAATAGGATACGGTCCATGTTTGGTCGCAAGAGCAAACGCCCAGAAATCTTTACCGACTTTCGCAGCCTCATCGGAAAACTCTTCCAGATTTTCATACCATTCCGCTTTTAAGACATTATCACCAAGAACCGGATAATGGTCGAAAGATAGAAAAGGTAAAGGAACTTCTTTATTAAAACGGGAAACATATTCCCGGTAATTCTGAACACCTAAAAACTTTAAATGTTCCTCTCCTCCTGTTGGAAATAAATTCAGGTAACAAAATTTACTGTATCCTTTTAGCCCAAGCTGCTAATGCAGCAAAATCAGCTACAACAGGTTCATCCCTTAAAAAATACCCGGCAACTGCTGGATGTTTCATAAACCTCCGAACAGTTTTCTCTGGTTCTTTACGCAATTCAGGACAAGCAATTATCAATTGAATGCCAACTTTATTTGCTGCATCAAGTGCTGTTTCCACCTCTTCCATAGTCGAATATTCACTAAAGTTTATGGTAAACCCAGCCTCTTTCAACTCCTTAAAACGTTCAACTGTCGCTTCATTTGCTCTAATACCATACCAAGCTATTATCGGCATTTGTGCAGACAAATTAAGTTTATCCTGCGCCTGTCCCTGTGCTGGAACAAGTAACAACAAAGACATTATCCCTAATATCCAATAGTACTTCATAACAACATATTTTTTATTTATCTTCAATATAAAACACGATCATTTCAAAACGACATCTAATTTTTTTCCGGAATAAGCAGGTGAAATCGCCATAGTAAGATAACGACCGATCACCGAGCAATTGATCTTTTTACCATTAAAGCGAACATCTGCTTTTTTCACCTGTTCAGGAAGAGGTATACTTACTTTACCTTCACCAGCCACATACATTTGGTAAGAGGACATATTATCATCTACAGGCGAGAATGTAAGATCCACCGGACTATCAGCAAATTTATAATAGATTCCATCAATAGTAATTTCACTACATTGCTGTCCGGAGAATGCGATCAACTGCTGACCGTCCAAACGAAACCCTAACGATAAACGTCCGTCAAATGACACCTCATGCCCATTTATTTTCGCTTGTTTTAGGTTTATCCGATCTGATGGAAGAGGATTTTCGAGTAATACTTTTGCATCGTCTTCCTGATTTCTTGAAAATCCGCCAAACCAACTTTCAGCATGTGTACGGTAATGTGCCACCACCATCGTCGTTGAATTCGGAAAAGAAGAGACAAAATAATCACCTGTCCTTGAAAGATATGACGGATTATCATTCACCGCGAATTTCCCGGTAGAAGGATAAGCTCCGCAAGCATTCAGTATTTCAAACAATGTACGGGTTTCATAACCCAAACTTGCCGATTGATCATCCCTCGGACGGAAACCACAATAACAAGCAATCCCTCCATTCGGATATTTTACCATTGTCCCAATCACTTTCTTATCAGAATGAGCTACAATCTCCGCATTGGAAGCCGGTGTTACAGGGTAAATACGGTCGACAATAAAATCTGTCAGAATCGCCTGCTCCGGAACATTAGACAAACTTTCTGAAAAATCAATTATTTTTCCGGATGCTATTTCTCCCATATAACAATCATGATGATATTGAGCTCCAAATAGTTTTTGCCATTGATCGATACAATTTACCCCACTCTTGTCAACCAGAGGTGGCGTACTGAACCAAACGACTTTTCCTCCTGCTTTAATAAAAGACTCCATCATATCCAGCAATCCCCTTTCCGGCAATGGTTCAAACATAACGACCAATGTTCCGTACTTCTTTTCTGCAACCTGAATATGTCCGTCCGATTGTACGGAACCCATTTCAAGCAGCTTATCGGCTGTCAGATAATTAGCATATCCATATTGTGTCATCCAACTGCCAAAACGTGGTTCTACGGCAACTAAATTCATCGGATAAAGAATCAATACCTCAGTATCACGGTGCACATTCCCCGTCATCAGGCGTATCGGCTCACTCGGACTGGCTCCATAAGCATAATTCACTGCCATTTTACGCTCCAGAGCTTTATCCGGCATACCCCAGGCTGCAGCATAAGCATTCGGATATTTATTGATCACACCAATAGACGCAGCCATTGCCGCCCCATAATAATTACGGTCGCTCCATCCACCTTCTGCAAAATCATTACCGGTCGGTTGCAAATATTCACTCCATTTAAAATAATCGTAGCAAGCAGCAGATGCCTGATGTACTGTATTGCCCCAAACAAAATTGGAGGTATATTCATATTTATAACGATTGCTATAAAGTTTCTCACAATTCCAGTAATCAATAGTCGGACTTTGAGCCCACGAAGCATGCGCTGAAGTACTCAATTCATGACCAAATAACTTTTCACCATACTCTTTTGCATTTCTGAATAAATCGACAACATCATCATTCAGCATCCGGTAATATCGATCACGCAGCAAGAACGTACGATGTATAGCCTCCGGTGTTTCTCCCAAAACATATTGAATATTAACAACAGCATCAGTCGTTGGACGAAATATCGGAGCTCCATAAGCAAAATAAAGCATGTAACGATCGTCAAACTTCTGGTTATATTTCTCCGCATAGCGACGTGCCATATTCTCAGTCAAATAACGTTCTGCAAACTGCCCCTCTTCGTGATGACCAAAATAAAACCAATCCTGTTGAATATGCATTTCATCAGAGTAGAGAGAAGTCAAATTTACTTTTTTATCATGGTACTT
>ENA-OYOM01000029-OYOM01000029.1-human-gut-metagenome-genome-assembly--contig:-NODE-29-length-12481-cov-12.606873_pt1 | contig 12481 bp, 7 predicted proteins | sample MGYA00244034_ERZ653178 | MGnify/ENA primary metagenome ERZ653178 (study PRJEB26926, sample SAMN06165428) | human gut metagenome | biome: ENVO:00009003; feature: ENVO:2100002; material: ENVO:00002003...
TCCAAACATAAAAAATCACCTTTATAATTTATATTTTATAAAGGCGATTTTTATTACTATTATTTTATTTATTATTTGGTTGTAAATTTATTGTCAAACTATAAAGTTTTACTGCTTTGTCTTTTTCTTGCTTTGCTTTATCTTTATCTCCTGAGAATTCTGGTAATATTCTTATTGCATTAAACACAAGTGAATCGGCATTTGCACCATCATCAAAATATTTATCAAAAGGTAGTTGTATAGTCTTTTTACTATTAGGTAAAACAACTAAGTTTCCATTTTCTAATCCTTTAACAGTTCTTGTATCTCCATTAACTTTCATAACAACTTCATCAGATTCTGTATTGTCTAATAGGTTTATATAGTTTCCTGTTTTATTAGTAATTTCAACCGTATAATTTTCTGCTTCATATGTTACATCTTTTTTTACAATATTTATTCTCATATACTCATCTTCTGCTATAATTCCTAATTGTTTCTCTCCTATATAACCATTTAGTGATAATTTTAAAACACCATTTTCTTTTTGTATAGCTATTTTTTCTTCTTTATATTCATATCCATCAGTTGTTCCAGTAGCTAAAATATCTTCTAATAATCTTATTCTATAGACATATACATTATCTACATTAGAATAATTCTGAATATTATAGATTTTCTTTTCATCAAACAATTCATCAACATATGATTTAAAACCATCAAGGGTATTACAATATTTAGATTTAAATTCATTACTCAACAAATTATATGCATTTTCATACTCTTTATTATTACAATAATTCACATAATTGTCTATAAGATTGTTAATTGGCTCTTTATATTCATCAGGCACTTTATCTGTTTCATCCATTACCGGACTATGTGGATCATATGTAGTAATTGGTTTTACCGGTTCTTGCTTACCTTTCAAAAAATAATTTATTGCAATAATCAATCCCCAAATAATTACAATTATAATTATTACTCTTTTATGTTCTCTAAAAAACTTCCTTACTTTTAATCTAAAATCTAACCAAAATTTCATTTACTTTTCTCCTTATATAACTTGGAATGATAATACAAAATCGTTAAAATTATTTTCTTTTACTACAATTCTCTGACTTTTTTTAGCCTCAGTTTTATCTACATCCGGATTAATAACAGTTATAGTAAGTACATAAATATATCCTTGCCTATCTATATCATTATAACTAAAAGAAACAAAGTCAGGATATGTTTTATTTACATATTTCTTAAAGTCATCCAAAGTTTTAAAATATTTATCTCTAAATTCTGGATATAATAAATCATATGCCTCTTGATATTTTGCATTTTCTATATATTCCATAAACTCAGAAAAGTAATATTCCATTCTTTCTCTTTCTTTCATAGATTTTAATTTTTCTAAAGTTTCTTGTTCTTCATCTTGTACTGTATTTGTATTAGTACTATTACTTATATTAACATTATTTACATTACCAGTATTTTTTACTGTCTTTCTATTTAAAATTAATATTATGTTTGTACATATTAGCACTAATATAACTAATATTATTATTATATTCTTTAAATTAAAACTATTTTTCATCATAACCTCTCGTATAATAACAGTATAACTCTAATCATTATACGAAACTCCTTTCTTTTTAGTTATTTTGTTATAATGCTTATTCTTATATTTTTACACTTTTTTCAAATATTATCAGTTAACATTTTTAATACTAGTCTTTTATAAAACTTCTAATATTGATTCGTTATCTTTAACGTTATTTTTTAAGAATATTTCTAATTGTAGCTCTTTATTATTTTCATATAATATTGTTAATTTTGCTTTTACTCCTTCTTCAACTTCTTCTACTGAGTCTTTTATAAATTTATACGATTTAAACTTTAACGTTTCACCCTTTAGCTGCTGAATATTATATTGCAATTTACTAAAACAATCATAGCTTGTTATTCCCAATTTTCTTTTTGCATATTCTTGATTTGCAGTTACATTATAATATTTTTTTATATCTGATTCTGATTTTCCGTTAAACATCTTGTAATACCTTGGTATTAAATCATTTGCCATTACATAAATTGCCCTTATTACATCTTCTTGAGATGCACTACCTTTATATTTCATCAATACTAATCCTGAAAATTGTGGTTTTACCAAATCTTCACTAATATCTTCAAAAATAAATTGTTCACTCTTACTATATTGGAGTACATTTTCCGATGCACTATTATTCATTCGTATAATATTAATAATTAACATTATTAGCAAAGCAATAATAATTAATATTACTATTATACTTTTTAATAAATTTACTTTTTTCATATTTATCACCCTTAAATATTTTATTGAGTAGATAAGAAGTTAACATATTGTCCACCAGTTCCATATTCATTTCCATAATCTTCTTCTTCTAACAATTTTTTTGCATCAAGTTCACCATGTAAAATATCAAGTGCTGCTTTTGCTTGTGGATTCCATCTGCTATTTAAACTACCTACTGTACTAGTTTTGGTACATGCATATTTTAATAAACTAATAATAATTTCTTCATCACTCATTGATTCATTTATTGCACTTTCCCATCCCATATATGGTCCCCAGTTTACCAAAGACCCTAATGTTCCTTGTACAACAGCTGGTCTTTCTTTCATCCATGATAAATCTAAATCGTCAAAAGTTTGATATTTTTCTTCTAACGCTATCTGCATTTGTAATTCCAAAAATCTATCTCTATCTCTCTCGGCTATAGCTTTAAAATCTCGTTTTAAATAACTATCTTCAAAAGTTGGCTGCATTGCATACTTGTTAATTAACGTTACACTATCTACATCTGCATATTTAGCCAAACTTCCACATAAGTTACTATCTAATTCCGCAAGCTTACCACAAAGTATTTGTATATTTTCAAGTCCACTTGTCATTGTAGTCCACTGACATATTCCAGCACCATGTTCAATTCCTGGTTGACATGCACCAACACTAGCTGGTCCATTTCCCTCTGTACACCATTTTCCTGATTCATAATATGTAAAATAGAAAAAGTCATATTTAGAATCGTCTAAACTTCCTGATTTTTTCTTAGGTGCTTTCATATAATCTTCTATATTGTTAATAATAGCCTTCTTTTCATCACGCATCAATAATTTTATATCTTCATCTGTTGTTACTCCTATTACTTGTGATTTTTCCAATTGAGCTCCTTCTGTTATATCAGAATTTATAGTTATTCCCTCAATTTTCATAGTCATATTTTTAACTGTAGTATCTGCTGTAAATTTTAATGTTATTGAATTTCCATCTATCTTTATAACTTTTGCTTCTCCTGGAGTTATAACATCTAATCCTGCTTCAAAACCAACAGTATGTTTTTTCTTTTTGCTTGGAGCAGAACCTCCTGTTGGAAGTGTATCAGGAACTACAATACCATGATAATGCCCATCGGCTCCACTTATCATATATCTTTCTACAAATGATTTTACTCCACCTTCATATTTTGCCTTATAAGGATTAGAACCATTACCTGGATTACTTAATATTAAAGTTCCATCTGATTTTTGACCAAGTATAACAATATAATGTGCTCCAGACGTAAATCTTGAATCAACTGCACCAGTTACACATACAATCATCGGCTTTCCTTCACTTAAAGCTTGATTAATCGTATCTATATAAAAATCAGTTGATTGTCCAGCTTTTGCTATACTACAAGTTACTCCAGCTTCTGCTTGCATTGCATCTGCTATTCCCTCTACATTTCTATATGGTATATATTTGGCCATTATATCAGGTGTAGTAGTACAACCATATCCAGATGCCAAAACTGCAGTTGACGTTGCACCACAGCCATTTTCATTATCATATCCAGGTACATTAGACCAATCTCCCCAAGCACCAACACCATATGCACCATATGGTCCTTGTTTATAATTAATATATGTTACACCATTAACAGTTTGTGTTTTATCCAAATCTGTATTGCTTGAACTTGCTGAAATTTCTTCTTCCTCTTCTTCTTCCTCTTCTCCATTTTCTGCTTTTTCAGCATCCAAACTAGCTTTTGAACGAATATATGTTCCATATTCATTATCTTTCTTTTCGTACTTTTTATCTGGCCATACTTCCGGAGTATATGCTGGAATAAGCCAATCTAAAACTCCTGTCTCAATTGATTTAAAATCTGCTTCTGTAAAGTATCCCAACTCAATCAAAAATTCTTTTAAATCATGATATATGTACTCTCCATCTTGTGTATGAACATTTTCTAATATTGAAAATGCTGCAAGTGATGATTTTTTTGCAAAACTAATTTTCTGTAACCTAACTTTATATTTCTGTCCAGAATCTCCATTTTGTCCTACTTTATATGATGCATTTGCTAATTCGTTATTAAGTTCTTGTGCTTTCTTTTCTATTTCTTCTACAGTTGCAGTATCTGAAACATTATTATCCTTATCTGTTAATACTTTTGAATTATCATAATTTATTAACAATGGGTTTGATGGTTCATATCCAAAGTTTGATAAATATTTTCTTGCAGATTCAATTTCTTCTGCAGTTTCAAGTGTACCATCATAAATAAAATAGTATCCATTAGTTAACCAGTTCTTTACTTTGTTATGCCATTTTTCATCCTTTATAATATATGGTTGATTTATCTGCTCCACATCTTTGTTATTACCATCTTTTCCAGTTAATGTATACATTATCTTACCTGTTTCATTTAATTTTTGAATAACTTCTGAATCTGCTAATCCTTCTGGATTAAATTCATCTTCTTTTCCATTTATTTCTTTTGTGAAGTCATATGCACTATCCCAGCTATCTGGGGTTTTACCTGGTGTTTTTACAAAATATAAGTCTCTATACCAGTGATGTGTAACCTTATTAATATATGGTTTAAATGTATGTACACTTGTAGATTGTGTAGACATTACTTTATACAATAATAGAAATACATCTGGATCTATTCCCCATTGATTTTCTACAGAGGATAGATTTTCTTCTATTATTGGTTCTACATTATTTTGTATCTTTGCTTTATCCTGTTGTATTTTTCCCTCTACATCTATTAATAACTCATTCAATTTTTTGCAAAGTTCATCTAACTCTATTCTATCTCTTATATTTTCCTCATCCACACCATTAAAAGTTGTACCATACTTTTCAAACATTTCTTTTGCTTTTAACCTATAATAATTTTGATAACCATCATCTGGTTTATTCCAAGTAATTTTATCATCATATTTTTTCATATAATCGATACACATATCTATACTATTTAATAACTCATATAACCCCATTTCGTGGGTATACGCATTAACTGAACCAGTTTCAGTTTCTAAATAAATTAAAGCATCAAGTTTTGCTTTATCGCTTTTTCCATTTAATATTGCTTTTAAATCTTGAAAGCTTAGACAGTCATATTCTATCATGTATTGTTCAACATAGTACTCTTTCTCAGAAGCTATGTTCCAAGAATCATTTCCGTTATCTTCTGTAAATGTTGGTTTTCCTGATCCATCAACCTTTATTGAATATGATATAAGTTCCCCTGTTGTTCTATTAACTAGTTTTATAGGATTTCCATCTTTATCTAATGCCTTATAGTACATAGTTTCGTTTGTATCAGAATCAGTAACTTTCACTATATTAGTACCTTCTATCGTATCCATTGTTGCTGTATGGCAGCTCTGTCCATCCCATTCATATCGCTCTAATTTATCTGCTTTGCTAAACAATGCATCATAATTTGCATTTACACTAACTGTTTCTTTAAGCGAATTATATTCATTCACAATTTGCTCTTTACTTATAGTCTGATTGCTATCATTTATGTGGAAAGCATATTCAACATTGTACTCCATTTCTTGTGTACTTAATTCAATATCTGTTTGAAGATCTCCATCAGTACAAAAGTCATATACAAAATCTGGTGCCATAGTAGATAAATGTAATGCTAAAGATAATTCTATTGGTTTACCGTATCTTCCTGTCCATCCTGTTAAATCCCAGTTCATCTGGCTTGTAACAAGAGTTCCTGTTTTTATTGTTAATCTATTATTATCTCTATCAATTGATGCACTAAAATCATCTATGCTATTCCACCAATCTTCGTTCGTAGAATCAAAATGTATCATTCCATATTGATCCGGATTATTTATATATTTAGTATTTCTAATTGAATCTTCTAGAGCATTCGATATATTCCCTATTATTGGAATACAAGACAATAATTTATTAAAACCTGTTTTTTTAACACCTCTTAAAGTATATGTTCTTTCATTTTGTAATATATATGCATATAAATAATTTGGAGTATCTTCATCTTTTTCCTTATATTCAGTAGATACTTTATTTACTTTTCCAGTATTAGAATCAAATCCTATTTGTTCTTCAGTTGCAAAACCATATTCTCTTAGACCATATCCTAAATTTTGTATGTAATTGGCTAAGTCTACCAAATCAGTTTCACTAACTTCTATTTTTTCAGCACCTTTTACCCAGTTCCAAAAATTTTTACATGCTTCTGTAACTTTCTCCATGCCCAAACCTGGCAAAGTTACAAAAAATCCTATAAATCCTATTATTAAAAATATAATAAGTAAAGCAATTCCGAATAGCACTTAAAGCAGAAACAATTGGAGCTAAAGATTTAATATTTTTGGCTTTTTTTAAAAGATCTCCTGCTTTTTTAGCTGCATCTTTTCCTTTTTTAGCAGCATTCTTTCCTTTTCCACCAGTAGATGCTGTTTCCATTGCATTACCAGCTTCTGCTTGGTTATCATCTGACTCGCTATTAGACTGGCTATCAGAACTTCTAGTTCCTCTATTACTTTTTATTAATCCCTTAGCATCCCCAAATGCTTGTTTTGCAGAACCACCTTTTGGTGCTCCTCCTGAACTACCTTTTGGTGCTCCTCCTGAGCCACCCTTTGGTGCTCCTCCTGAGCCACCTTTTGGTGCTCCTCCTGAACTACCCTTTGGTGCTCCTCCTGAACTACCTTTTGGTGTTCCTCCTGAACCACCTTTTGGTGTTCCTCCTGAACCACCTGCTGGTGCTCCTCCTGAACTACCCTTTGGTACTCCTCTTGAACTACCCTTTGGTATTCCTCCTGAACCACCTGCTGATGCTCCTCCTGAGCCACCTTTTGGTGCTCCTCCTGAGCCACCTGCTGGTGCTCCTCCTGAGCCACCTGCTGGTGCTCCTCCTGAACTTCCTGCCATATACTATTCACCCACTTTCTTATTACTATAACACTCTATTTCTTTGGTTTTCTTTTCTTTGGTACCTTCTGCTTTGGCGGTTGTATTTGTCCTGCTGCAATTAATCCTAATGTTTCCTGCATTTTTTCTTTAGTGTCCTCCTCGCCAACGACCTTGTATGTCTTTTGCATCTTACTTGCATAACTAAAGTATTCTTTGTCTGCATCATTCATTTCTTCAGCCTTAATATCACCATTCAAATATTGTTCTGTTTTTGTTGCAATTTGATCATTTGTATAACCTGTCGATTGTCTATAATTTTGATATGCTTGAGCAAAGCTCTCTTCATTATCCATAACTAATCTGTTAGCTTTTCTTGAACTTGCAATTCCACCAGCTCCTTCTGCTAATGAATTTCCTGCATGCATACCAGCCAAAGCTCCCTTGCTAGACCCTGTTGATGCTCCTAATGCTGCCAGTGTACCAACTGTTGCAATTTTTGCGCTCGCTGCAATAGTGCCTTTTATTGCAGGTGGCAATCCATCATATGCTTCTTCAACACTATTAACCGCTTTACTTGCACCTGCTTTGATTTTCCCTACTGCTGCTACGAATTTATTTGTTTTTCTTTTTGCTGGTTGTGTTCCTCCTAGCTGTGTTCCTCCTGGTTGCGTTTCCCCTGGTTGTGTTCCTCCTGGTTGCGTTCCTCCTGGTTGCGTTCCTCCTGGTTGCGTTCCTCCTGGTTTACCTGTTTTCTTTCCTGGATCTTCCATCTTAGGTAATTTTTTAGTATCTATATTTTTCTTCTTATCTTTTTCTCCTCTAGCTTTTAACATAGAAATTCCTGTTGTAATTGCTGCTGCTCCACCTATTGCTTCTCCTAAACTACTTGCTCTAAAGTTAAATATTTCTCTAACAATTTTTTCTCCTTTAAATATAAATAATATCATACAAATAGATAAAACTGCTGCTGCAAGGGTTTGTTGTTCTGTAAGTAAATTAATTGCTGTACTAGCAAAAATTAAATATATAATACAATGGAATGGTTGTATTAATACATTAAATACAAATTCTTTTAGCCAGGCATTTAATGCTTGCGACTTTCCATCTCCCATTTTGTCTATCGAATATGTTATCGTAATAAGTGGCGATATAACTATTAAAAATCCTATCGTAAGCATACGTTTTATATACATTATTAAAAATAAAATAGTTATACCAACTAAAATTATATATACTAATGTTGATGATACTCCTACTGTAAAATCGACATTCCAAGCCTGTGATGCAATTTGGTCAAGTGCATTGTCATATTGTTTTCCAGCTTCGCTTGTCTGAACATTATTTCTTGCATCATTTAGTACATCTACTAATACATTATTTACTCCTATTGTAAAAATCATTATATATTGTAAAACAAATACTAAAGCTAAACTAACAACCCAATCTTTAAACATTTTTTTATATTTTGCTTCATCAGATGCTACAGTAGACATTGCCATTCTTATTCCTACATATAATAAGATTCCTAATAATATTACTATTGATAAATTTCTAAAAACATAATACCAAATAGATATATTTTCTCTAATTTTATTTACTGTGCCATTTGAAGATGTATCAAAAAAGTCTATACTTGTAATTTCTGCTTCATTAAATATAATTGCATCTACAGAACCAATACCATCTCCAGAACTACCTATACTAGTAATTCCATATACCAATACTCTAAGTAAACTTGCTAACCCCATAGCCATTGCTTTTGGAATATAAAGTGCAAGTCCAACTAAAAAGTCTCCAGCAGTTCCTATAGCACTTCCAGTCTTCGTAAGCAAATCCTGTTCTGATTTAGCTTGATCCGTTGTGGTTGTAGTTGTTGTGGTATCTGCATAAATTTCATATGGAGCAAAAGTACTTTCTAACGTCGTTAGCATAGTAACAGAAACAATTAATATGAAACTTAGTTTTTTTATTAATTTCTTGAGCTTATTCATTATTTACACCTACCCTATTCAAATTTATCACTTAATCCTTTTGTAAATTCTGCTAAGTCAACAATTGTTGTTCCATTATTGTTTTTAGATTTTTCCTTAAGTGTTTTTAATTCTCTTAACATTTTACTTAAGTCACTACTACTTGCTTTTGTTGTTCCAGCAAGCATAGCATCCTCAATTGCACTAACAGCCTGTTTTTTGTCAAAAGTTTTTTGTGGTTTTTTATCAGTACCTTTAGATACTGCTTCAATCCCTCTTCTTACTTCATCTGTAGTTCCTATTCCAAAATCTGATTTCGAATCATCAGATTTTAATAATACTTTTGCTGTATCTGCATCTATTTTATCTACTCCGCTGTCTTCCATATGTTTTTTTATTTTTTCTTTTATCTTTTTATGACTAGCATCTCCTGAAGATTCGTCATTTAATACTGCAGAAACACCAGACTCTACTTTTTTGCCTATACTATCTAAAATTTTATCTATATCTTCTGAATCTAATTTATCCTTTTTAGCTTTTTTAATATATTTTTCTATACTTTTATCTACACTGCTACCAAAAATTTCACTATTTATTGTATCTACAATTTCATTTAAGTCTGATTCACTAATTTCTTTCATTCCCTTTTGCACCATATATTTTCTAACTGCCTCTTTAATTTTACTTGCACTCATAACTTGAGATAGAGCCTCTTTCATTTGCTCTTCTACATCTTGTTTTGATTTTCCTGCTTTTACCATTTTATCTACCTCAAGATTTATCTTATGTTCCAAAGCATTTGCCTTTTCTAAATCATTCATTACTATGCCATTCTTTTTAATTGCTTTATGATCTTTTTTAAAATTATCCACACTGTTTAGTGTAGAATTTACTGCACCAAAAGTTGCAGCATTTAAAGCCTTTGTTGCAGCATTTGACTTTTTCCTTCCGTGTCCATATCCTACTTTTCTTCTTGAAGCATTTGCAAGTCCACTTCTAGCATCCATAAGTGTAGAAAAACCTGATTGTGTATCCACTACTAGCATTGGTATTCCTGCCATTAATTCTGCCATATAACGAATTGAATTTACACTGCTTCCAAAAGCTCTTTTCATTGTTTTACGTCTTGTTTCTTTCTTTAATTTAAGAGCTTGCTTTGTTTGTTCATATAATTCTGGATCTCTTTTTTCCATGTTATGCATATCTAGTCTCAAACTTCTTTCAAATGGAGTTTTATTTTCTATGAAATTATTTACTTTATCAGCTGCACCATTTAAAATGTTTGCTTTCTTATTTTTTAAAGATTCTGTAAGATCAATTGGAACATAATCTATAGCTCCATTACCATGTTTTATAGATTTATTATTTCTTATTGCCCATGCTAATCTATTAACAGCTGATGTTCCAATTTGAGCAGTAGCAAGTGTAGTTTGTCCTAAGAATTTTCCACTTCCTTTTACAATTCCAAAACTATGTTTTGCTATATCCCCACCGAAGAATGCTACTCCTATAGCGACTTTATATGCTTCTGCAAAATAATTTTTACTGCCTTAAATATAAAGTTTAAAAATATTAATGCCATTACAAATCCTGGAATAGAAGTTGTAGATAAGTCAAAAGCCATAACCATAAATATACAATATAATACTGCATGTATAGTTTGTAAAAATACATTCATGGCGAAGTCCATCATCCATTTTCCCATAGCCTTTTTAGATTTTCCTGTAGTCACAACATCGAAACAATTTTTAGTTGCCATTACTGGTCCTATAAGTGCTAATATCATAACTGTAAAATATCGCTTTATGTATATAAATAAAAATCTAATTAAAAAGTATATTAATACCATGTAAAATATTGTTGCTGGCCAACCTTCACTTAATTTAAGTGAATATGCTCTTGTTCTAATTGTATCATATATAGATTGACTTCCCGTTCCATTATCCGATTCATCCATTGCATTTTGTGCAACCTTTGAAAATGTATCTACAAAAAATTCGTTTATATCAATTACAACCATCATATAATAATGAATTCCAAATACTAGAATAAAACTTGTAAGCCATGAAACCAACATAGTTTTATAAACCGCTTTTCCTCCTGCAGTTGTAGCTATTGCAAGCCTAATTCCTAAATAAATCAACATAAGTAGTAAAATTATAATACAAATTTGTCTAATTACTATATACCACTTTGCTATATTTGCACGTAAACTATATACTATACTATCTTTACTAAGTACTTGTATTTTATCTCCGTCAGAAGCTTGTTTTCTTTGTTCTGCTTCTAAATTTTTATATTTATCCAACTCAACATCTAAGAAGTTTACATCTAGAAATGGCACTCTATTATAAATTATGTCTTCTATATCAATTCTATTATTCATCTCAGTTGCAGAAGGTTTATACAATCTACTATTACTTGTAGTTGTAGATTCATTTGAAGTGCTAGAGTTTTCTTCTTCTGAAGAAGTCTCTTGTCCTATAACAGCCGTTTCCATTCCTGTACTTTTACATATTGCATCATTTATTAAAACTTCTACAATATTACTCCATCCTAAAAATTGCATTTTAAACACATATGTTAATATACCTGCAATATAATCAAAAAATCCTACAAATTTACTAAATAACCATTGTCCTAAAGTATATGAACCTGCATATGAACCTTCAGTTGTACCATAAAATTTCCCATAATCCTCATCTGCTGCTCCTGTTACAGTATTAAAAACCGTTGTACAGTTATTTGCATTTATACCATCTGCTGTTTCTTTTGTAATTCTTGCTACAAATTCATATGAATTATATACTCCAGCACTTGTAGTTACATCTCCAATTTTTATATAAGGTGCACTTGTTACGCAATTCGCCATTTTTCCATTGCCTAAATATATCATAACATGAGGATATCCATTTCCAATTATATCTCCTCTTTTCAAATTACTTAAATCTGGTTTCGGAGTTATTTCTTCAAAATATGGTGCATACGCCCCACTTTGCGGAGTAACGAAAAATGTAAAATCCTCATTTCCTATTTTTAATGAATTATGTACACAGAAACTTACAAACCCAACACAATCAAGTGCATATTTATCGTTATAATCTATTCCATAATTTGTTACACCCGATGTTTTTTGACATTTATATGCAGCATATCTTTGAGAGTCCGTCCATGAATAAATAAATTCTGCTGAATAATTATTAACCAGATTTTCTGCAAATTGTGCTATTGTTTCTCCAGCTTGTTCTTGAGACATAGCTAATACATTTTTAGGAAATAATATACAAATAATTAACATTATAACTATAATTTTTTTAATTTT
>ENA-OYOM01000041-OYOM01000041.1-human-gut-metagenome-genome-assembly--contig:-NODE-41-length-11359-cov-17.827406_pt1 | contig 11359 bp, 5 predicted proteins | sample MGYA00244034_ERZ653178 | MGnify/ENA primary metagenome ERZ653178 (study PRJEB26926, sample SAMN06165428) | human gut metagenome | biome: ENVO:00009003; feature: ENVO:2100002; material: ENVO:00002003...
TTCAAAAAGAGCCGGGAACTCACGCTCCCGGCTCAAAACAAACCTTTTTTACCTCAGTAAAAAGGACTAATGGAATTTTCTATCAGAAGGGATAACTGCTTGCCTGCACACCACGGGTGATACCGTCGATTGCATACTGGCAAGCTGCTGTGCCCGATGCACGGTTTATGTCACCGCCTGTCTCCCAGTAGAAGGGAACGCAACCGTTGTTACGTGCTTCGCGGGTCACTACCTCGTTCCAGTAGGCGCGTGAAGCCTCGTGCTGAGCCTGATACTCACCGGCATCGCGGATTGATGAGCTGTACTCACCGAGGATTACGGGTATACCCTTGTCAACATAGGAAGCTTTCATCTTGGCAAACTGTGAAGCTACGTAGCTCTCATCAGAATCCGAGTTACGGTCAGAACCCTCAACAAGGTTGGCAGCGCCCCAGAACCATTTCACCTTGGAACCGGGATACCAGTCACCATCCTTATCCATGATAGTGAAGTCGGAGGGATCATAGAAGTGTACCTCGGCCATCAGTTTACCGGCCACGGCATCGGTGGGTAAATTATCGCGATAGTCACTCTTTACAGAGAGGTCGATATTGGTGCTGGGGGCCTGCACGACAAGCACACGCAGAGCGTTGTTTCCGCCGGTGGCACGCACAGCATCGATAAATGTCTGCTGGTACTTGATGATGTTGCTCACTCCACTGTCAGAATCCTTCTTGTCGGGCTCGTTCATGCCGGCAAAGAGCAGGTGCTCGTCATAGTGGTTGAGCTGACCGGCTATCTGAGTCCAGTAGTCATGCTGTTTCTTGTTAATCTCATCACTGAAAGCAAGGTGTACATTATTTTCGAGCCAGCCGCCATCCCAGTGGATATTGACAATAGCATACATGTCCTCGGCCACAATCCAGCCCACTACCTCGTCGACACGGGCGAGCCACTCGGGGTCGATGGTGTTCTTGGCCTTGTCGGTCACATGGCTGTCCCATGCACACGGCACGCGCACTGCATTGAAGCCAAGAGCTTTCAGACCCTTGATATATGCCTGGCTGACCTTGGGATTGCCCCAGCCGGTTTCACCGCCGGGTACTTCCATGGTGTTACCGATGTTGACACCGGCAGTCATGAGCTTGGCAAGCTCTATAGCCGAGATATCCTTGATAGTGGCATCGGGACCCGGTTCGGGAGCGACATAGCCTGTAGCCTGCTTTACTACCACGGTGCGTGATACATTCTGGGCAAACATCTGCACCTTGGCGGAGCGTGCTGCCTTGGTGTCGTTGGGAAGAGTGGTGACGGTCACTGTGTAGCCATCGGCGATGCGGCCTGCCGAGGTAGCGGTAATCCAAGCCAGGTCATCATCCTTGTCATCGGAGGTGACACTGACCTGTATAGGGGTCGAGGCTTTCACCTGGAAAGTCGTGGTGCCGCCCTGCGGCTCCATGGCAATACCGTCGGCAAGCAGCTCGGGAGCCACCTCGAGGGTTTCAAAACGGCTGTCATTATCATCATCGCTGCACGCTGCAAAAGGAGCGAGAACGACAAGAGACAATAGCAGATAGAATGATTTCAAAATTTTCATAGACTTTTATGAGATTGGTTTTAAGAGCCGCCCCTTGCGGAGCGGCTCATGGTAAGATTTCAATAATCAGTTGGCTGCGGGAACGTAGCACTTCATGTTGCTCACCTTCACCTTAGAGGTATCGACAAGATCCTTCCAGAGGTCGTAAAGCTCAACACACCATACCACCGCACCTTCGCAAGTATCGTCAAGACGGGCCTGGACTGTGTAATGGCCATCGCCGGTAACGGCAGTACCACCTACGGCAGCACCACCCCAGTAAGAGGGACCCCAGTCAGCATCGGCATAGGACAACTCAGTCTTGTAAGAACCGGCGGCACCGGCCACGAGGTTGCCGTCAATGCCTTCGATATCAAACTCGACAGTCATTGTTCCGGCAGGGAATGACAGTGAGGAGTAGTCCACACCGAGATTCTTGGTGTCACCGAACTCGTTGTAGATCTCAATACGTCCGTTAACATCATCGCCATCCTTGTTCTGGAAGATACCGCTCTTGGAGTCCAGTGCGTAGTCCACAACGGGAGCGGGGAAGGCGTCAAGCTTGACCATGTCGATAGTGACTTTAACCTTGTCGGTATCCACGAGATCTTTCCAGAGGCCGTTAAGTTCCACGCACCACACAACAGCGCTTTCACACTCATTGCCCTTGGCATTGAAGTTGACAGTGTAGGTGCCGTCACCGTTCACGATTGTGTTCCAGGCCGGAACTTCGCCCCAGTAAGAGGGATCCCAGCTTGCATCGGCATAGGACATCGCTGCCATGTAAGAACCGGCGGCGTCGGCCTTAAGGTTGTCATTGATACCGGTGACAGTGAATGTAACTGACATCCAGGTGCTGAACTTGATAGCCGAGATATTTACCGGAGGATTGTTCTTGGTTTCACCGAACTCATTGTAGATTTCGATACGTCCGTTAACATCGTCACCATCCTTGTTGACAAACAGCACTTTGTCGGAGTCGACAGCGAGTTTCACGAAGCCGCGCTTGTTCTCGTTGAAGTAGTTGACTGAGTAAGCATAGCCGTCGCCATTGGGGAGAGCGATGCGGAGACCGTCGGCATCGAGGGCGAGAATCTTGAGCTTACCGCTCTTTGTTCCGACCCAAGTGTTGGCGCAGAGTACAGGTATGTCAATATCGATTGCCTTCTCATTCTCGTCAATTGTGTAGTTGCCGGTCTCATCGGTTACGGTACCATCCTCGGCGATGCGGTGGATATTTACCTTACCGTCTTCGGTGAACTCCATGTAACCGTAGTCCTTACCGTAGGTATAGCCGATCCAGCCGTTGTCCTTGCCCATCTCCCAGTGAATCTGCTGGTCGAGGTTGGGATAGTTGTTGGTCACGGTGTTCCAGTTGTCGGTATCGCCCCACTGAGTGAACGGACCTTCAAAGATATACTGCTTGCCATCCTGACCATTGTCGATGTTCCACTTTCCGTAAAGGAGAGTCTTGTCAAAAGGCACGTTGCGGGCTACTGACACGGCACGCACCGACAGAGCCTGATAAACAGGGACACTGACTTTCGAGCCGGTGGTTGACGAGAAGCTGAATGCCTCGGAAAAGTTATTGTCGGCGGGGTTGATGGAACCGGTAGCGTAGCAGCCCTTGACACCCTCACCGTCGATTTCGCTCACCTGACGGCTGCCGGCCGCGGGGAGGAAGATGGTGTTGCCGTTAGGACCGGTCACCTGGTAGCCGGCCACGCCGTCAACCTCGGTCCACTCAGTCTTGCAGACAGCGAAAAGTTCCTCAAAGTCGGCAGCTGACGGAAGTGTCGCGGCACCACCGGTAATCTGCCATGCCATATCGCTCTTGGTCTTGTAGATGTCGGCTGAAGCGTAGTCCTTGACATCATAGGAAGTATTGACACCGGTAGCGTCGCCAAATCCGAAGCGGCCGCCAAAGTCGGTCTCGCTCTTGGCACCGAGATTTCTCTTAGCCCACTTTACGGAAAGGCCAAGGTCAACAAACTCATCATTGACATCAAGTTGAAGCGGTGCGGTGGTGAATTCTTTCACGTCACCGTAGATGATGCCTGAGCCAAGGTCAAGATATGATGCATAGTAATACTTGGTCGAGGGAGCGAAACCTGCTGCATCGACAGTAAATGTGGAAGCCTGCTCAGCAGCCGGGACAATGAGTCCGGCACGCACAGCCTCAACATCGGGATAGGCCGATATCACGACACCTGCCACAGCATCGGCGGTAGCGCCGGTCGATGCGCCGCCAAGTACAGCCGAAGCAAAGTCGACCGAAGCAGCGTCGGCGGTGGTCACAGTGGCATCGGTAGTCACAAATGAGCTGATATCACCGGTAAATGTAACCTGGTTTTTCAGCGTTATGAACGCCTGGAAATAGAAGGTCTTTCCGGTAGGAAGACCGGTGAGCGAGGCGGTGATGGTGAGGCCACCGTCGGCACGGCCCTCGCCCTTTACCACAGCACCGTCGACAGTCGAGGTGAGGGCATCCTGCGACTCGCCATAGTTGAAGCCCACACGGTAAAGAGCGGCATTCTTGTCCTCGATACCTTTCACGGTACCGTAGAGAGTGGCGGTTGTCGCGGTCACATCCGACGACCCGGTCGCTATCGACGAAGCGTCGATAACGGGGTCGGTGGAGATGAAGTAGGTGTCATCGTCGTCACAGGAGGCAAATGAAAGCCCCAACATGAGCGATGCAAATATAAATATTTTGTTCTTCTTCATTTGTTTACTTTTTCCTTTAAGGTTATTCAATTGTGATCGAGGATATGGTAACAGTTACCTGAGTGGGGTCAATGTTACCGTCGCCATCAAGCGGAGAGGTCACGTTACCGCTCTGGTCAATACAGATTGCGAGACAGCTTGATCCTTCAAAGGTTGCTGCAGCACCTGAGTTATTAACGAATGTAGCAACAGTCTCACCGTTTTCATTCAGAGTGACAGCACTCGGGTCGTCGAAAGCGGCACCGTCAGCACCGGGCCATAGACCGGCGCCGATATTGTGGCAGAGAACTACACGGGGAGCGTTAGCCCAGGTCACGCCATCGAGCTTGAAGGCAACCTTGAGAGTCTGACGCTTCTTCATCTTTAGCTTGCTTGGATCGATGGGCCAGACCTTGTCAGCGCCACCCCACGGGTTGTAGATCTCGATACGGTAGCTGTTGAAGTTACCGGCATCCAGATAAGGCTCAATAACGGTGTTGTCAACAGGGATTACAACCGGTCCTGTCTCGCCGCCGCCACCGATAGCCTTCACGGTGAGGTTGACACAGAGATAACGGTTCACATCGCCTGCCTCGTCAGTTCCGGCGGGTACGCCAAGCACTATCTCGCCGTCGATGGGGCTGCACTTAACCACAGTGAACTCCTTGCCGCTTATTGAGGCAACGGCACCATTGAGCAGAGTCACGTCCTTGTCAAAGACAAGTTTGTTGCCCTGGATAGTGAAGTTGAAGCCTACTGCCGAAGCGTTCTCGGCGTTTTCGAGGGTACCCTTGTAGGTAGTTGTGCCATCCTTTACAACGCGGTCAAGAGTGAGCTTGAAGATATCGCCGTCGTTGTAGGCGGGAGCTGCTGGAGTGCCGTAGTTGCCGGCCTGTTCCCAAGCGCCGGTGAGGTTACCGTTGTTATCCTTCACGGTACCGTTCCACCACATGTAGTCGTAGGGAGCCTCCTCATTCATGAGAAGAGTGGTTGAGGTAGCGAGGTAAGAAGCATCGCTGCCAACAATTGTGAACAGATCCTCAGCGAGGTTGTCGTAAGAAGGAGCGACAACGGGAGCTGTGGTGAGGTTCGGGCCACCTGAAGGCCATGAGCCGTCCCAACCCTTTTCAACGTAGGTGAAGACGATGCGCTGGTCGCCGTTACCACCCTTGCCGTCGTCACGGATAGCCTTGATGCCGAGCACATGCTCGTTAAGCATCACAAGCTCCACATTGACAAGGTCGACAATCTTCCAGGCCATGTTCTCACCGAGCCAGTTCACGCCGGCGGGCATGGTAAGGGTCTTGCGGACAGGATCCATCACGAACGAGTTGGTCACGCCGTCGATAGTGACATTGGCACCGTTGATAAGGTCGAATGTCAATTCAGGGATAGCGTTGTAGATATCGGTCGAGAACATCCAGTCGGCATAACCTGAGCTCCATGTCCAGTCGGGATTGTCGTAACCGTCATCCTTATATGTAGGATAGTCGGCCTCGGTAAATGTCTTGCCGTCGGTAAACTTGTCCCAACCCATCGGAGGACAGCAGAAGGTGAACGATGTGAAACCGCTGAGGTTGCCACGGTCGAGCACCCATGTCTTTGACTGGTCGGCACCGCCGGTAAGATAATCCCACAACGGGTCGGTGAGCAAGTCACCGTTGGTGGTGTTGATAGTGAACTTATAAGGCTCACCGTACACCATTCCGCCACGGGTCATGACGCCGAACTTTATTTCATAATCGCCGGCGAAGGGTATATTGGCCTCGGTCTCGAGTTTCTTCTCGACACCCTGGGGATGAATCCAACTGGTAATATAGCCGTTACCAAGGAGGCTCTTCATGGTCACTTTGTTGGTAGCCTGGTCGATAGAGACCGTGTAGGCCTTGCCTTCCACAAGGTCGTCGGCTGTCAGCTCGGGAGCCGACAGGTCATGGTCATCAGGCGTACAGGCGGTGGCCAGCACAAGAGCTGCGCCTGCAAGAAATGAATAACAATACTTAATCTTCATAGTCTTTGTAATGATATTATTGAGAGTGTGTGTTGTCATATTACCAGCCGGGGTTCTGTTTCAAAACACCATTTGACAAGGTCACCTGATCGTAAGGGATCTGGCTGAGGCCCTGCTTAGCCACAATCTTGCCTTTGTCATAGCTTACACGTGCCGATGCACCTCCATTGAGGACATCGCCGGCACCGGCGCACACGGCGTCGGCCATCACGTCCACACCCTGACGAAGGAGATCCCAGTAGCGGACACCTTCAAACGCAAGCTCGCGTGCACGCTCGGCCATGATGTTTTCCTGTGTCACAGGAATATTTCCGAGACCGGCACGGCCACGCACTGCGTTAAGATAGGTTGACGCCTGGGGTGATCCGAGTTCGGCTGCCATAAGTAGAACGTCGGCATAACGCACAATATTGTATGGCTGACAGTTATTTATCTGCATGTCGCCTGCACCGGTCGACATATTTGCATTTTTGATTACGAGCGCACCGCTTTCATCGGCCTGATAGAACGCGATGGGAGAATACTTCTTGACGGTGTAACCCGTGTATTCACGCCAGTCGTTGAAGCTCGGCGAAAAATTAGCATCGCTGTTGATGCCCTCTCCGGCGATATCGATAACACCGGCCTTGAGGCGGGGATCGGCACTGTCATAAATTTTGTTAATGTAAGAAGGAATCACTGTGCAGGCACCCCAACCGCAGTAGTAAGGCACCACGCTCAGCGGGTTACGCATACCCATCATCACCTGCCAGCGGTTACCGTCGGCTGAGCCATCGGTAGCATAGGAGGCCATCGGGGTGAAGTTCATGCTGAGCACCACTTCCTTGTTGGCATCGCCGGCATAGGTCGATGCGTTCTCGTTCCATCCCGGAGAGGTGATATTGGCCACGAGTGATGATGCGGGCCAGAAATCCTTATAGTTGTCAAGAAGCTCATAGTTGCTGCTGGCGATAACGTCCTCAACGGCTGCAAGAGCATCGGCCTTGGTCACAACACCGGTAGTATTGCCCTCGGCATCAGTGAAGCCGGGTTCCTTACCATAGTAACCGGTATAGAATAGGTACGCACGCGCGAGAATAGCCTCGGCAGCATATTTGGTCACGCGGCCAAACTTATCTTTCTCAAGGTTGGCGTTGTCGGGTATATTGGCAATGGCATACTTCAGGTCCTCGAAGATCGCGGCGTAAACCTCGGCGGGGTCGGCTTGCGGGCGGTTCTCGTTGACCGGTTCAAGGAACAACGGTATGTTACCCCACAGACGCACCATGTCGAAGTAGAGGAATGCACGCAGAGCGTGGCACTCACCCATGTAGAGCGAACGTGCGGTGCTGCCCTCGGTCCAGTTAATCTGGTCCTCACGGGTGATGAGCTCGTTACAGCGGTACACACCCTGATAATACATGGCCCAGTCCTGAGCGTAGATATTGAGATCGGCCGGTGACTCGGCGATATCAAAGCGGTCGATTGCCTGATAGTTGCGGCCGTCGGAGTTTCCTACACCACCATAGCACTCATCGCCCATGACGGTAGAGGCCACATAGAAGCCTACGCCGGGAGCGGTAGAGGTCTGGCGCCAGCCGTTGTAGCAACCGATCAGCGCACGCCAGGCATCGGTTTCTGTCTTATAGAAGTTGTCGGTGTTGGAGTCGACCTTCGACTCTATATCAAGGAAACTTTCGGAACAGGACGAAAGACCCATGACTGCAGCTACACCGAGAGTGAGTATGTTGAATTTGAAGTTATTCATATCTGTATATTAAGTCTTAGAGAGTTCTTAGAAAGAAAGGTTTACACCGAAGAGGAATGTGCGGGGACGGGGATAGTAACCTACGTCGACGCCCGATACCCATGACTGGGTTCCATAACCGATTTCAGGATCCATACCATCGTAGTCAGTCCAGGTGATAAGGTTCTGAGCCTGGAAGTATACGCGGCACTGGCTGCACCACTTCTGGTTGATGAGCGGAGCGAAGTTGTAGCCGAAGGTGAGGTTGCTGATGCGCAGATAGTCACCATCCTGCACGTAAAGGTCGCTGAACTGCCAGTTGATGTTGGTGTTGGTCACGCGCGGAATGCGGTTGGAAGTACCTTCACCGGTCCAGCGGTCGAGGATGCGGGTGGTGTAGTTGGCCTGCTGGCTGTCCCAGCTGCGGTAGCTCTGTACAATCTTGTTGCCTGCCACGCCTGTAGCCACGATACCCAGGTCGAAGTTCTTCCAGTAGAGGTTGATGTTGAAGCCGTAGGTAAACTTGGGCATACCGTTGCCAAGGTTGACCTTATCATCGTCGTTGATGACACCGTCGTGGTTGACATCGACGAAGATGACGTCACCAGGCTGTACATTATCCTGAAGGATACCGTTGCCGGCCTGCAGCCACTGGTTGATCTGCTGCTGGTTCTGGAAGACACCGGCGGTCTTGTAGCCCCAGAAGTAACCGATGGGCTTGCCGTTTTCAGCGCGATAGAACTCGGGGGTATTGTTGTAAAGCTCGTTGGTGTTACCGTGTATGATACCGTCCTGGGTGGGGATTGAGCCTACCTTGTTCTTGTTCCATGCACCGTTCACACCGACACTGTAGGAGAAGTCCTTGCCGATTACATCATTCCAGGTGACATTGAACTCAACACCGGTGTTCTTCACGTCACCACCGTTGATGAAGGGCTTGCCTGTACCGGCTGTGGCGAGGATAGGAGCCTCGACAAGCCAGTCCTTTGTAGTCTTGAGATAGAAGTCGAAGTTAACCGAGAGACGGTTGCCGAGGAAACGGGCATCGAAACCTAAGTCGGTCTGCTCTGAAGTCTCCCAGGTCACACCAAGGTTGCCGAGACGCGAGGGATATGCACCCCAGTTGTTGGCCCAGATGGTGTTGTAGTCACCGTTGTATACTCCGTTGGGGCCCATGTACTGGCCGAAGAAGTAGTTGGCATAGGTGTTCTTGATAGGAGCGAGGTACTGGTAGTTGTTGATGTTCTGGTTACCTACCTGACCCCAGCTGGCACGGATTTTCAAGAAGTCGAGCCAAGAGGCGGTAGACTCCATGAACTCCTCGTTGGAGATGTTCCAGCCGGCAGATACAGAGGGGAAGTAACCGAAGCGGTGGCCACGTGCAAACTTTGAAGAACCGTCGGCACGGAAAGTGGCGTTAATCATATACTTTTCTTTCCAGTTCCAACCAAGACGGCCGAAGTAGCTGACAGAGCGGCTCTCGTCGTGAGGATAGCCGGCTGCGTTAAGACCGTCGGCGGTCGATGCGCCTGTACCGTTGCTTACCCAAGCGTGATACCAGTCGTCAAAACCCTCCTTGAGATGACCCTGCTTGCCCTCAAGATAAGAACCTGAGTAGCGGTAAGCCTCCATACCGATAAGGGCGTTGAAAGCGTGTTCGCCGATGTTCCAGTCGTAAGATGCAGTATTGGTCCAGGTCATGCCGAGAGAGTTGGTCTTGTTCTGGGCTACCTTAGTATAGCTGTGGGAAGTATCGGTAGAGGTGAACTGATAGATCGGTTCGAAGTTGCGGTATTCGTTGGCACCGTAGACGATACCGAATACAGTGCGTATGCGCAGGTTCTTGATAGGCTCAAGCTGTGCATAGACGTTGGCTGAGAAAGTAGCGCCCTTGTTGGCGTTCTTGTTCAGCATCATCGAGCCGTAGGGGTTACCGTCGCCCTTGTTCCAGTCGGAGTTGACGGTTGAGTTGAACTCACCGGCCGCATTATATATAGGAGTGAGGGGTGAGGTGTAGAAAGCACCGCGGAGACCGTTGTTGTACTGGTTTCCTACACCGATACCTGTAGATTTCTGATAGATGAAGCTTGCCTGCTCACCCACGGTGATAAGTCCGTCGAAGAGCTTGTGGTCGGAGTTGATACGGAAGTTGTAGCGTGAATAGTTGCTGGCATCCTTGCCGCCGATGATACCCTCCTGGTTGATGTAGCCGAGCGACATGGCGTAGGTAGAGTTGGCTGAGCCGCCGGTCACACCGATAGTGTAGCTCTGGGTGGCGGCGTTGTCCTTGAACATGGAGTCGACCCAGTCAGTGTCATAGACGCTCACGGGATTGCCCTCGGCGTCACGCTGCCAGATGCTCTTGATTGAAGCCCAGTCATAGGGTGACAGACCGCTGTTTACCTGCTGCTCGTCCATGATGGTCATGTACTGCTGTGCGTTGAGCATCTTCATCTTGCGGGGTGCGCTCTGCCAGCCGTAGTACCCGTCAAAGGTAACGCGGGCCTTGCCCTCCTTACCTTGACGGGTAGTGATGAGGACTACACCGTTGGCTGCTTGCGCGCCATAAATGGCAGCGGAAGCAGCGTCCTTAAGGACGTCGATCGACTCGATGTCGGCCGGGTTGAGGGTGGCGGGGTCGCCTCCGACACCATCGATAAGGTAAAGGGGTGATGAGTTGCCTGTGGTACCGAGACCGCGGATGGTCACCTTCATGCCTGAACCGGGCTGTCCCGACTCAGAGGCGATGTTCACACCAGGCAGCTGGCCCTGCATGGCCTGGAGGGGTGAGGTGGTGTTCATCTTGGCGATGTCGTCGCCCTTGATCTGGGCAGTGGCACCGGTGACGAGTTTCTTTTTCTGCACACCGTAACCAACCACAACAACCTCGTCGAGCACTTCCGAGTTTTCAAGAAGGGCAACATCGAGGCGGTTGGAGGTAACAGTGATTTCACGTGGGGTCATTCCCACATAAGAGAAGAGTAGTGTGGCTCCTGTCTCAGTCTTGATAGCGTAATTACCGTCAATGTCGGTAGAGGTACCCGTTGCGGTACCCTTGACTTGAACTGTGACTCCGATCAGAGGCTCTCCGTCGGCAGCTGAAGTCACGGTACCCGTAACCTCAATAGGCTCAGCGTGGAGAAAGCCCACGCAAGTCAGCAGACACAGTGTCACCAATGCAGCACGGAAGAGTCGTGACTCCCGGCAATAATCCATTAGTCTTTTTCCCATTGGTCAATTAATTTAGTGTTAGTGTTAGAGTTATTTGTTTTAGGTATTTTTTTGAGTTAAGTGATATGTTAAGTTGAGTTTAGAAAAATTAGTAAAAATGTAGAATATTACGATTGTTTTAGATTTACTG
>ENA-OYOM01000046-OYOM01000046.1-human-gut-metagenome-genome-assembly--contig:-NODE-46-length-10748-cov-25.296923_pt1 | contig 10748 bp, 11 predicted proteins | sample MGYA00244034_ERZ653178 | MGnify/ENA primary metagenome ERZ653178 (study PRJEB26926, sample SAMN06165428) | human gut metagenome | biome: ENVO:00009003; feature: ENVO:2100002; material: ENVO:00002003...
TATAAATGATACCATAAAAAAATACAAAAGCCAGACATTTTTACTGTCCGGCTTCTCTTACTCATATATTCTTATTTCTTTTTATCCATCAGTTGTGGATCTATGTCATTGATTCGGCTCATGGATTTATAATATCTTGTAGCTGCTGATGCAGAAGTCTTGAGCTTTTTAATTTCCTGTCTTTTCATGCGGAATACGTTCTCAAGTGCTGCCCGGTTGCGTTTCTCCTGAGCTTCTATTGTAACACCCCTATCTACCGCATCTCTGATCAGTTCCTGCAGTTTTAGTACCTGCTCACGATACTGTTGGGGATGATTCTTTACCTCATCTCCTATCAGTTCATAAGTAGAACTGAAACCATCATCTAATCTGTTGATTTCATCTACAAGCTTGTCTTTTTCCTCAACAACTTCATCATATGCTTCCATGTCCATAGGCTGATGTGCACTGATTTCTGCCTGTCGTTTATCCATATCAATGATCTGATCCAATACAATGATCTTTTTTTCAAGGCTTTCTATTAATATCTGCAAATATCCTTCTGTCATGCCTTTTCCCCCTGTTTTACACTTTGGTCATTCCTGTCAAGTCCCGGTCTTTCTTGCCATTGTAGGCGCATAGCCAATCGTATTATGCTGTCCTCCTGCGATTCTGCTCTGAGCAGCAGGATTATTCCTGTCTGATGCTACTTTCTTCATGACTTCCTTCCAGTTGTCACGCATGGAACGCAGGTGTTTTACCACCTCTTCCATAATAGCAGGATCTTTGGCAATATTTGCTTCATGGCATCTTCTTAGAAGATACACATACACCTTCTCAAAATCCTCCCAGATAGGATATTTCTTGTCCAGGGTATCTCTGAAGTTCTGAATGATTTTCTCTACTTTCACTACATTTTCATGAGCCTTGGCAGGTTCATTGTTCTGCATTGCCATAATTGCAATATTTCCAAATTTGATAGCGCCTTCATACAGCATGAGCGTGAGTTCTGCCGGTGAAGCTGTCATAATTCTGCTATTCTGATACTGTGCATAACCGTTCTGTTTTAGCATGCGCTTTCCCTCTTTCTGTGCTGTGCATTTCTACAGCTTCCTTATCATTTATCGATTAGTTACTTCCTAACATGCTGGAGATAGAACTTGTCTGAGACTGTAACTTGGACAGGGCAACTTCCATCTTACTGAATTTATCATACCATCTGTCTTCGTAATCATTCAGTTCACTCTCTGCATCACTAATCTTTGTTGTATAATCACTATAATCTTTCTTTAACTGCTTATCGTTATATACCTTGTAGATACTGCTGTAATCTGTGGATTCACTCATCGTCTCATCCAGCTTGCTGTACAGTGTTTTACACAAAGTAGCAAAGAAATTGGCAGTTCCCTCAGGATCCTCTGCAATGGCTGCTTTTAACTTATCTTCCTTGGTAGAAGTAAATTCATCATCCGCATCGCCATTAATGTGGTAAGCATGATGTTCATTGTCCTGTGCTTCGAAATAGCTCAATGTACCAATACCGTAATCGGATAGATAATGTTTCTTACCACCATTCTCCTTATACCACGCTGCAATCTCGCCGGAAGTCATGTTCTTCTTTTCTTTATCAGACAGATTGTTTTCGTAGAAGCCTTCCATCATAGTAGAAGTCAGGGTATTCATAACAGTATACAGACTATTGTCTTTACGAAGCAGGGCACTCTTGATCTTATCTTCCCACTGCTCCACTTCATCATCTGTCATGCTTTCCTTCTCATCATCTGTCAGCATGTCATATTTTCTGGCAGAATCCGCGTTATAGAGCTTATCCATCTCGTTGATCAGGTCATTATATTCTGTCAGGAAATCCTTGATCGTATTATAAATACCATCATAATCTGTAGATGTAACTACTGAAATCTCCTCATCTGTAACGCCTAACGTATTGATTGTTAATCCATTGATGGAGAACGTATTGGAATCAGATACAAAAGTAGCACCGTTTAATACAATCTCCGCATCCTGTCCCTCAATCTTAACGCAGGAATTCTTGGAACCATTGATATCTGTGTAAGTGGCATTCGGATCTAATCCAAGGGAAGCCAGTGCTGTGCTGTCATCAGATGTTAATGTGAAGTTCTTGGCAGAACCTGTTCCTGTTGAATTGATAAAGAATCTCTGATTGGTTGTATCAAAGCTTGCATTTACTCCTGCGTCTTTGAACTTGGCTACCAGATCATTAATTGTCATATCAGCAGTGATCTCAATATCTGTAGCTTTTGCATCTGTACCGGATCCTGTTGTAAGTGTGATCGTTTTACCTGTTAAGTTGCTGTCTATCTCTGACAGTTTATCTGTTACTGCCCAATCTACTGTTTTGGTCACATCTTTGCCATCTGCACCTGTAGTGGTAGTGGTCTTACCGTCCAACCTGGCACCTGTCAGATAACCGGACTTGGCTAGCTTATTTACTTTCAAGGTCTGTGTGCCATTTACAGCGCCTTCACTGGCAACGATAGTTGCCTTGGTCGAATCAGAGCATACTGTTGATTTCTTACTGTATGCACTTGACAGACGCAGATTAGATAACGTCTTACTGTATAAATTGTAAATCTTGGAGTTCAAATCCTGCCATGCAGTCTGTTTCCACTCCAGTTTCTTCTGTTCGTTCTTTAAATTGGTAACTTTTGTACTCTTGGTCTTGACCAGCTGCTGTACAATGCTCTCTGTATCCATTCCTGAGTACATACCAGTCATTCTTAATAAATCTGACATATGTATTTCCCTCCCATGTGAATGCAGGTCTTATAACTTCTGATCCAGAAGGACACCTGCGATTTCCATGCTTTTTGCTAACATATCCAATGTTTTTTCAGGTGGTATCTCCTTGATAACCTCCTGAGTATCCTTATCTACCAGTTTGATCATGACTCTGTTGGTAGCTTCATGGATACCGAACTTAGCTTCTGAATGTGGAAGCTGTTCATTCATCTTTTCAATTGCTTTCTTTAATTTCTCATTTTCTGCAGTCTGTAACTCCATGGGAGTCGGTATCTGCTGTGAGGTCGACGATGTCTGTGTTGTCGGTTCATATGGTGTATATTCTGCTTCTCCCTCCGTGGACTGAGCATGAATCGTATTATCTGTCTCTGTTGTAATCTGAACAGTCTGCTGCGTCTGGGCAGTAGACACATTCCTTGCTGGCTCTACATACATGTTATTCACCTCCATGTTTTCATCACGTATATAGTAGTACAAAAAACTCTTCCTGTAACTTATATCGGTCAGGAAAGAAAAAATGTTTATAGAATCTATAAACATTTTTCGTAAAACATGGAAGCCCTTATTTATTTCTTTAACAAATTCGCAAGCTGCTCTACACCTGCGATATCGGAAGCTGCCTTATTTGCCTCCTGTATCTGGATATACACTTCCTTACGATATACAGGAACCTCCTTCGGTGCGCTGATTCCAATTTTTACCTGTTCTCCCTTTATCTCAAGTATGGTAATTTCTATGTCATTATTGATCATTAAGGCTTCGCCTTTTTTTCTGGATAATGCCAGCATACCTTTCACCTGCCTTCTTTTCTTGTCTTATGATGCTCTATGCATTAGTTGCCATTAATGTATCGTAAATGGCATATTTGATACTGTATTCCTCATCATCACAGATAAGCTGCACTGCCTTTCTGTTATCCATGCTGATTATGATCGGTGCACGCAGATTTACTGTAGTCTTGGTAATGTCTTTGGGAACTGTGACCGTAACAAGCATCAGTATATTATCTGTCTCCAGATTATCTCCCAGTGGTGTCAAAAGTTCTCTGTCGAACTGCGGTGTATAACCAGGCATCGCCAGTTCCGGATTCATTACAGGCATTGCAAACGCCGGTTCCTGTAATGACTGAAGCCATTTAATCCCGGAATCATTGCCTTTCTCCGCATTGTAGATCAGTGTGAAATCCTTTAATTGGGGAAATCCCAGAATTCCACTGTCAAAACGGATGATTTTCTCGTCCTCGATTGCTATTTTGCCAAAAATTCTTGTGTTGATTTCTACCATAATTCTTCCTCTCCATTCAAGCCATTAATTCAAGCATCGGATTTTCATTCAGAATTTTTATTGGTATTCCGAATAGTTACCATAATCTAATATTATTGTAGCACATTTATGTTATCTACGCCATAGTTTTCTATCAATTATGTGTTGATTTTTAAATAAAATTTAATAATGATGTTTTCATAACATAGCTGATTGAAGAAAGGGCTGCCTCATAAGTTAATTCTACACTTTTCAGCTGAATTGCCAGTTCTGTTACATCTGCATCTTCATTATCAGATACCAGTTCTTCAAAGTTAGTCTGCTGTGCACTTAATCTGTTCTGAACCAGTTTCAGTCTGGACTCTCGGCTTCCGACATCAGTTCTGGTCAAAGCCGCCTGATTCGTATATCCCTTAAAGATTGTCTGCAGACCTTCGCACCTCTTCTGTAATGTATCTTTCGCAAGTGACCTGCCTTTATCAAGGGCATCCAACTGTTTATTGAGTGTATCCAGTTCTGTTCCTTCATATTTACCGGATTTAATAAGCGATTCCACAGTGTCATATGCCTTTTCCAGAGAATCGTATTCTTCCAGAAGATCATACACTTCCCCTACATCACGTCCCATGTTATGGGTATAGATTTCATCTGCCGTGGTATTTACACGGATAGACTGATTACTTCCTATATCATATTCTATGATCTGTTTTGCTACATTTCCCTTAGGTTTGGTCAGTTTCTCCTCATTATAAACAAGCGGATCATCTTCCTTTCTCGTATCAGTGTAGCGTTCCGTATAGAAATAATGAACCGGATCCAGATCATCTGTCTTCCATTCACTCTTGTCGTAGCTGATACGGATTTCGTCATTAATGGACAGGGCTGCCAGTTTATTCTGGATATTTTTACCAAGTAAAAGTTCTCCTGTCTCAGCTACATAGGTAATGTTATTGGCATTATTCGTTCCATAGACAGACGCATAGGCATCGTCAGAAGCACTTTCGTAAAAATCCGTAATCTCTAATGAGGTTTCTGTCCGGTCGGAGAAGGTATAATTAAATTTACCCGTGGTGGCATCTTTCGTGGATTCCTGAACATCTAAAGTAGTAGTCTGCTTTAAACCGTTTAGTTCCTGAATTTTTATCTGTGGAGGTTCTGTGCTCTTGTCATAAGATATTTCTAAATCTGCATTTCTAAATGAGTTACCATTATCTAATGTTCTATCCTTGACAATCTCATTCCCTCTTGCATCCTTAACCGTAACCGTAAATTCTCCATCAGTATCACTACTCTTATTCACAAACACCGAATAACTTGTTGTGTTAATCGTTACCCCGCCTTGGTTTGTCTTCGTATCTACATCATTGAAATAACTTAACTTAATATTATCTGCATTCTTTGTTTTATCAAAATCCAGATTGTCATATGCAAGTCTGATTCTTGCCACATCATAACTCTTTACCTGATATTCCGTATAGGCACTGTAAGAAGTCGTAGAGAAATTACCAGCATTAATATTTGCCATATCACCTACTACAGTGTGAGTAATGGTATCAATATAGGAATTATCTCTCTGCTCTGTGATAGAATAACGTTCTGTTTTATCTTTCAGGAAAGTCAGAGAAGTGTCCGTACGATATCCTGTAAAGATGCTTCTTCCTGCACTGGTCGCATTGCCGGTGGAATAAATTTCTGACTGGTAGTTAGAAAGATTCTGCAGAATGGCTGCTCTGTCTTCTGCTGTCAGAGAGCCCTGTGCACACTGCGTAATGTAGCCACTCATATCCTCCAGAATCGCATTGGTCGTTTTGACAGCAGATTCTGTCAGTTCCAGCCAGCTCTGTGCATCATTGGAGTTTTTTTCATAATACTGGTCGATCTTATTGAGGGTCGAATTCAGCTTCAGGGAACGGATCGCAATGACCGGATCATCAGAAGGTCTGGTAATTTTCTTCATGGTGGATAGCTGATTGGTCAGCTTCTCCTGCAGTGTTTTATTTGTATTCAGATTATTCAAAGATGTATTCTGCATCATTTTTGTGGTAATTCTCATTGCCATAATTATCTTCCGCCTTTCTTCACACTATACCCCAGTCTCCTGAATCAGTTTGTCATACACTTCACATAATACAGATATCATCTTACTGGATAAATTATATGCATTCTGATAATTGATCATATTGGCTGCCTCTTCATCTGCATCTACGCCGCTGATAGAAATACGATTATTCGCGATCGTCTGCTCAATATTACTGTAAATAGACTGAAAGTTATTAGCACTCTCAGCATTAAGTGCAGCATCTCCCATCAGACAGATCAGGAAATCTTCTGCCTTACAGCCTCTAAAAGTCATTTTTTCTTTGTTAGTAGAGAGATCTTTCAGGCTCGCAATAATATCATATTTACTAATACCACCTGTTTCTACTGTATGGGTTGCCATACTGTCCGGGTCATCCTCAACTGACTTTTCCACGTTAAAGTTACCCGCAGTAAGTTTGAAATAACCATCATCGGTTGACTTGTACTTTTTGGCATCGCTTTTCATTTCCATCTTGTACTGTTCACCGTTTACAGAATTTGTACCAGTATAGAAAATGTCTCCTTTATGATTATCTCCTCTATAGTCAGTGGCTTTATCGTCCCCGTATATATCATTGAACTTCTCTGCGTAGTTTCTGACCCACTCATTCATCTGTTCCAGATAATATGGGATACCCTGATAGTTGACCTGCTCTCCTATTTTGGCTTTTTCAAAAACAAGGCTGGTCGAAAGAGGTTCAGAATCACTCAAAGCATTCTTCTCTTCATCCATTGTAAAAGTATAGGTTGCAGACTTACCATCATCAGACAATTGGTAAGACCATTCTTTGTAATAATAGGTCTGTCCATTAAGAGTGATCCTGCCGTTTGACAAAGGCAGGGTAGATTTGGACATATCCATCAGATAGCCATCTGTTACCTTGACTTCGACTGTCTGGTTGCCAGGATCGACTTGAGATACTCTGCCGTTAAAAGCTTCTCCATTGTTACCATCTCTCATTTCGAACAGTCCTTTTAATTCTCCCTGTGTGGACTTGGCATGTACACCGAGATCATCTCCTGTATCTGTCCATCTGACATCATAGAGTCCTTCTGCATCATTGGCATTGCTCTGCTGATAGGTATCTCTTGGCACACAGATCAGTTCCCTGTAATCATACCCATCTACCAGAGTCTGTCCACCTGCTATCTTAACAGAGAAATTTGTAACGCCCGATGCCTCTCCTGTTCTGGCATCCACGATATCTCTTTCGTCTACGGTCACATCTACGATTGCTGACAGTTCATCTACCAGCAGGTCACGTTTATCACGTAATTCATTGGCTCTGCTGACTCCGTCCATTTCGATCGTATTGATTTCCTTATTTAAAGTGGAAATCTCCTGTGCGATACCATTGATTTCATCTATTTTGATCTTAATCTCGTCATTTACATCAGTCTGCATGGACTGGAAGTTATTATACAGCAGGTTAAAATACTCACATAAGTTACCTGCTTTTCCAATAAAATCCAACGCATAACTGCTGTCACCCGTATTGGTACTAAGGGATTCCATTGCTGCCTCATATTCATCAAAGATGCTGGTAAAGCCCTTTACTGCATTAGTACCCTTTGTATCATTCAGATAAGTTTCAATAATTGCAGCATAATACTGCTTCTTATCATATTCTCCCAGTTTGGAATTGTTGTTCCAGTATTTGATATCATAAAATACATCTCTGACACGCTCTGCACTGAGTGTATCTACACCGGTTCCCACACAGCCATAAGAAGTATATGTTCTGATCGCGCTGGATGCCACCTGATTGGCCTGTTGACGGCTGTATCCGGCAGTTTCGATATTTGAGATATTATTTGCTGTTGTATTTAAACCGGAATTAGATGCCACTAATCCCCGGTATGATGTATTTAATCCTAAAAATGTGGACGGCATCGTTTATTCCCCTTTCTATTGTGCCATACTGATCACGGAATCCAGCAATGTATTGATCACATTGATATAACGGCTTGCTGCATTATATGCATTCTGATACATGATCATATGCTCCAGTTCTTCATCGGAAGATACACCGATTACCGACTGTCTGTTAGACTCGGCCTGTTCTACCGCAAGCTGCTGATACTCATATACATCCTTGAATACATTGCCCATTGTGGACATCTGATTCACAATTTCCGTATAGCAGTTCTCGAAAGAGCTTGCCTTTGTGGCATTGGGATTAATGTATATCTCTGCATCTTCAAAAGCCTTCAATAACTGCTTGCCCAGACTGTAGTCTGTCGAACCATCCTCCTTGACAAAGCCAAGCTTGGAAGGAGTCTGCACCAGTTCCTGATTGATCTTCAGATTCGCACAGTTGTATAAGTTCTTTCTGGAATCCGGATCTGATGCATCATATTCTTCTACATATTTCCAGTAAGTTCCGGTTCCATTGCCATTTTCATCATATATTTCATATAATTTGGCTCCACTATCTTTTGCTGCCTGTATCTCATTCTTATCCGTAATTTTCTCATATGGTGTATAGGAACCCTTGAGGAATAATTGCATTGGTGTACCGTCATCATTACACAGATAACCGCTCTTGGGATCACAGTTATCAGCCAGTACTTCATTGACCTTGGTTACCACTGCATGTACGAGATTGTCAAACTCCGCTTCAATATTCATCATCAGAGAGTTGGCAATGTTATCATTATAATATTTCAGTTCATAGCCTTCCGGATCCTTATTATATTCATCTATGGAATTAAGCTTGAGGGCATCCAGTTTCTTCTGCGTCGCATTGTTAGACAGATCCATGAAATTAGCTACATGGTCGCCTCTTGCCAGCAACAGAGCACGCAGACCGCCTACGTCTGTTCCTGCATCCGTAGAAATCGTTTCTGACAGTTTAAATACTTGTGCTACCGAAATATCCAGAATTTCCCGTCCATTCCCGTCCGTTGTTTTAATAGCGTTCTGTTCCCAGTATGGCGTATAGAATCCTGTCTCATCATCCTGCTGCAGTCCCATCTTATATGCACCTGCATCTGTCACAAAATCCGTACCATTGAATCTTACTGTGACACGACTGTTAGCATCTTCGCTATAAGTAATGTTTCCATATCCCGCCAGTGTGTCGATCAACAGATCTCTCTCATCTCTTAAATCATTGGCTTTTTCTATGCCACCTGTCTCGATCATGGATATTTTCTTATTCAATTCATCAATTCTCGTTCCGATCGCATTGATCTCATCTACCATATCCTTAATCTGAAGATTCAGATTATCCTGATACTCAATAAAGGACTGATAAACAGATGTTGCATTCTGGACAAAACTTGCTGCCTTGGAAACGAGCATGGACATATAGGTACTGTCACTGGGTGTCTTGGATAATTCCTCCATTGCTGTCCAGAGTCCATCCAGAGAGTCCTTAAAAGCAGCACCATCCAGTTCTCCTAAAATATCTTCAATTTCAAGTGTTGTGGAATATGAAGTCTCATAGAATGAGTATCTTCCTGACTCCTCTCGGTATTTCATATCAAAGAAATAATCTCTGATATGGCGCACCTCAGAGTATCTGACACCATCGCCGGTCTGTGAATTAGATATGGCTTTGGTTGTAGAAATTGTATTGTAATATGTGTCGGTCATTGCGACCTGTTGTCTTACATAACCGGTAGTATTCTGGTTAGATAAGTTATGTGCTACTGTATTTAAAGCGTTCTGTGATGTCTGTAATCCGCTTTTTCCAACGTATAATCCGCCAAATAATGACATTGGGTCTCACCTCATGCGTTATTGTTTCGCGTCGAAACCGCCTTGAAGGACACCCAAAGAACTGCCTGTACAGTATGCGTGTTTTGAATAATTGGCTGTTTGCGGCGCAGATTTCAGACCCTGCAGCATTCTTAAATTAAAGTCCACCATTTCCATGGCATCTCCCAGAAGCATCTGATTCTTCTCATTCAGCTCCTTTAGCCTGTCTATAGTCGATCTCAATTTTCCATGCACCTCTGTAAGCTGTTGTTGCTGTTCAGGGCGCTTTGCAAGCATCTGAATCAGGTTAATAAGTTTCAATGTTTCAACATCCCTGTTCACTACGTTGGCAATATCAGCCAGAGCTTCCGTTCTCTGCTTTTCCAAATTCTGGATCCTGCCTACTATTTCCTGTTCCTGTTCTGTTATACTCCCCAAAGTATCTATGTCTCCCTGTATGATCACGGGAGTCTTACGGTCAGAAAGAACCACAAGTTTCTCATACTCTGTGTTCTCTCTGTCCAGTATTTCTATCAAATTCTCTAATAAACTAGCCACCCGATTACCCCTTATGTAGTCATGATGTGAGCCTTACGGCCTGCATCCTTAAAAAAGTCCACTATACTTCTCTAATAATTTACCTGCGAAATCATCTGTATCTACTTCATAGGTTCCATTATCGATCTGCTCTTTGAGCGGTGCAATGACCTCTTCCCTTACATCCGGTGTATTGGCAAGTGCCTGTCTGGCTACCTGTGCATCCTTCGCGGTAGCAGAAAGCAAAAGCTGATCCTTGAAGCTTACATTGGAGGCTTTCTTCTCCTCTGTCTTCTTGATACTGGTACTTCCATATATCTGTTGAATCTGATTATATGCATCTATACGCATCTTAGACTCCTCCTTTCTAATAATGGCTGATACATCTTACTTCTTACATCGG
>ENA-OYOM01000056-OYOM01000056.1-human-gut-metagenome-genome-assembly--contig:-NODE-56-length-10172-cov-9.223090_pt1 | contig 10172 bp, 11 predicted proteins | sample MGYA00244034_ERZ653178 | MGnify/ENA primary metagenome ERZ653178 (study PRJEB26926, sample SAMN06165428) | human gut metagenome | biome: ENVO:00009003; feature: ENVO:2100002; material: ENVO:00002003...
CAAGGAAACGCTTCTGCATGTCAGTGGTAAAGTCACGTATCGCTGCGGCATCGCTCTTCGAATCCACATTCTCAAGCTTTACCACCGATACATGGCCGCCGGCGAGCTTGCTCACCGCTTTGAACATCTTTCCACCGACAGGAAATAATGTAATGTCAACGTCCTGTCCGTACTTGTCGCGATAGTCATTCATCGACACCAGCAATCCCTTGAAGATATTGATATTGTAGGCTCCACAAAGACCATCGTCAGAACCAAAGACGACAATACCGATGCGCTTCACTTCGCGACTTTCAATCAGCGGTGACGAAAACTCGGCATCGGCTGAAAGAAGGTTGCCCATTATGGTCTGGATCTGTCCGCGGAAAGGGAGCAGACGCTTAAGCGATTGCTCAGCCTTGTGCATCTTGGCCGAAGAAATCATCTTCATAGCGCCGGTAATCTTTTCCGATGAACGTACCGACCCGATTCTACCTTTTAATTCGCGTAATGTTGCCATCTGAATATGTTAATTTTTATTTATAGCGGCTTGCTATTTCCGCTGCACTCTCTGTCAGCTTGTTAATCACATCATCGGTAAGCTGGCCGCTCTTTATCACGTCAAGCACATCGGCCTGATATTTTGCGCGGAGCAACTGCAGGAACAGTTTCTCAAACTCAGCCACCTTGTCGAGGGGTACCTTCTCAAGAAGCCCCTTTGTACCGCAGAATATCACAGCTACCTCTTCCTCCACCGGCATCGGGCTGTACTGGGGCTGAATGAGCAGACGCTCGTTCTTGCGGCCCTTGTCGATGACACGCGCGGTCACAGGATCGATATCGCCGCCAAACTTGGTGAACGACTCAAGCTCACGGAACTGCGCCTGGTCAATCTTCAGTGTACCGGCCACCTTCTTCATTGACTTGATCTGAGCGTTACCACCCACACGCGACACTGATATACCCACGTTGATAGCCGGGCGGATACCACGGTTGAACAGTGCTGTCTCAAGGAATATCTGGCCATCGGTGATTGAAATCACGTTGGTGGGGATATAGGCTGAAACGTCGCCGGCCTGAGTCTCGATAATAGGCAATGCCGTCAGTGAGCCTCCACCCTTCACTTTATCCTTGAGCACTTCGGGAAGGTCATTCATTGAAGAAGCCACTTCCTGATTGTCAATGATTTTAGCTGCACGCTCAAGTAGACGTGAATGCAGGTAGAAGATATCACCCGGATAAGCCTCACGTCCCGAAGGACGCTTCAGGATAAGGGATATCTCACGATAAGAGACAGCCTGCTTGGATAGGTCATCATAGACGATGAGCGCATCGCGGCCGGTGTCGCGGAAATATTCACCGATGGCAACTCCTGCAAAGGGAGAATAGTAGCGCATGGCTGCCGAGTCAGAAGCATTGGCTGCGACAACGACCGTATAGGGAAGCGCGCCATGCTCGCGAAGGGTCTGCACAGTGGCGGCAACTGATGATGCCTTCTGTCCTATTGCAACATAGATACAATATACGGGCTTGCCCTCCTCGTAATTCTTACGCTGATTGATAATTGTGTCGATAGCGATGGCAGTCTTGCCAATCTGACGGTCACCGATGATAAGCTCGCGCTGTCCGCGGCCTATAGGCACCATAGAGTCGACAGCCTTGATACCGGTCTGCAGCGGCTGCTTCACAGGCTGACGGAAAATTACACCGGGAGCCTTGCGCTCGAGCGGCATACGGTAGAGGTCGCCGGTGATAGGGCCGGCACCATCGATAGGTTCACCCAACACATTGATGACACGACCCAAAAGGCCCTCGCCGGCAAGGATTGAGGCAATCTCACCGGTGCGACGCACGGTCATATTCTCAGTCACACGGTCAATGTTGTTGAGCAAAATCACACCGACATTGCTCTCTTCAAGGTTCATGGCAACGCCCTTGACGCCATTTTCAAACTCGACAAGCTCGTTGGCGCGTACATTCTCAAGGCCAAATACATGGGCAACGCCATCACCTACCTCAAGGACAGTACCCACCTCTTCAAACGACACCTTATTATTGACGTTCTCGAGTTGCTGTTTTAATACTTCCGATATTTCGCTTGGGTTAATCATTACTTTGTGTTAGTTGCTTAAAAGTTTAAGACGCAATTGTTTCAATTCATTACTTACAGAGGCGTCAAGACGTTCTGAATTAATGTTTATGACGAAGCCTCCGATAAGTCCGGGATCAATCGACCTTGAAAATTCCATTGACGCACCGTTGAGATGACGGGCCACAAGATCATGAAGCCGGTCGACCTCGGTCTGAGGCAATTCCGCGGCAGTCACTACATTGACAAGATAGATGTTGTTGGCTTTTCTATACATGTCAAGATAGGACAGCGCGATGTTGCGTATGAAATCCACGCGGCGGTTGTCATGGAGCAGACGAAGGAAATCAGTATAGCAGGAGTCCTTGGTCGCATCGGCCTGAGCCGCCGTCATGAGAAGTCGGGTCTTATCGTCAGCCGAGATATAAGGATTGGACATGACAGCCTGTAGACGAGGCTGCGCGGCAAACGAAGCTGAAAGATTTTTCATCAATTCATAGACACGGCCATCCTGACCCTTCTCAAGAGCATACTTGTAAAGGGCTTTAGCATATCGATTGGGAATAAGACCTTGATCCATCGCGTATTAATTTTTATTTTCGATTTCGTCCAATAGAGAGTTAACCAGCTTGGACTGAGCTTTTTCATCAGCCATCTGGTTGCGCACCACCTTCGATGCTATCTCAAGGGCAAACGAGCTCACTTCATCGCGGAAACGCAACTCAGCTTCCTTGCGTGCCTGCTCGATGGCCACCTGTGCGGCATCCATCTGCTTCTTGGCCTCTTTCTGTGCCTCAAGACGCGCCTCCTCGACTATCTGTGTCTTCATGCGGTCGGCGTCACGAAGCATCTCAGCCTGCTGTTTACGTGCTTCCTCGATGTATTTCTCGGCCTCTTCACGGGCATGATCAAGCTGCTCCTTGGCATTTTGAGCGTACTCCACACCCTTATCGATGAGGTCGGCACGGCCTTCTATCATCTTCATAATAGCCGGCCATCCCCATTTGGCAAGCACCAAAAACAGGACAGCAAAGGCTATGAACATCCAGAAGATCAAGCCTAATTCAGGCGTGAAAAGTTCCATAGGAGCCTATATTAGAGGAAGAACGAAAGTACGCAAACGATAACTGCGAAAAGAGCCACACCCTCGATAAGAGCGGCAATCACAATCATGTTACTACGGATATCACCTGTTGCCTCGGGCTGACGGGCGATTGCTTCCATGGCTGACGCGCCAATCTTACCGATACCAATACCTGCGCCTATAGCTGCGATAGCTGCGCCAATACATGCACCAATACCTAAAAGGCCGTCGATAGCTGCTAAAATCATTGCTAACATAATTAATTTAAATTTAAGAGTTTGTATTTTATTGTTTAATTGTTGCGGTTTGGGTTGCGGGCGTCTTGCCGTCATCCTTCTTGTGCTCATGATGACCTGACTCCTGCGAGAGTGAGATAAACAGTGTCGAGAGCATCGTAAACACGTAAGCCTGGATGAAACTTACAAGCACGTCGATGAGCAACATGAATATCGAGAACAACACCGACACCACTGTGGTGGCTCCGGCGGCAGCTGCCCCGAAAGCACCGAGGATGAAGATGAGAAGAGTGAGCACGATCACGATTATGTGGCCACCCATCATGTTGGCAAACAGACGCACGGTGAGTGCTGCCGGCTTGGTGAACACGCCGAATATCTCGATAAGCGGCATGATGGGGATGGGGAATTTCAACCACCAGGGTACATCGGGCCAAAATACCTCTTTCCAATAATGCTTTGTTCCGAATATGTTGACGATAAGGAAAGTCAACAGTGACAGAACGAGTGTGACAGCGATATTACCGGTCAGATTGGCTCCGCCGGGGAATATCACAATCAACCCGAGAAGATTCATCACAAGGATAAAGAAAAATACCGTAAGCAGATACGGGGCGAATTTATGTGCCTTCTCTCCAAGCGTGGGCTTTATCACACCATCGTAGATGAACACTATCAGAGCCTCTATAGCACCGGTAAACCTACGAGGAGCCTTATACCCCGACTTGCCGTACCACCGTGCCACACAAAGTATCAGCCATAGCACCACTATCACCGAGATGAAAAGGGCCAGCACATTCTTTGTTATTGACAGGTCAAGCGGGCGGTATTCCTCCATGACTGTCTTGCCATCGACGGTAGCCGGACGCTCACCGACTATCTTATTGTGCCATTTGCTGTCCTTGCCGCCAAGCTTGAAGCCATCGTAAGTCTCACCGTGCTGTATACGCGACGAGCTGAAGCAATGCCACTTCCCGTCGTAACCGCGCACTATGACAGGCAGCGGGATACGCAGTTCATGGCTGAACGGGACTTCCCAACCATAACCGTCGCCAAGGTGCTCGAAGATAATCTCTTTCGGATTGATTGCCTCTTCATGAGCATCGTCGGCCGGCTGGGACGCGATGGCAAGCCGCGGTGACAATATCACCGTGAGCACCAAAACCAGCAATGACAATAATCGTTTCATATCAATATATGCACACTGATACCACATTGTTGTCGACATCGACAATGCCGCCCTCGACATTGATTTCTCCATTTTTCCCGTCATGTTCATAAACGACCGAACCTTTGACAAGGGTGGAAATCAAGGAGGCATGATGAGGGAGCACCATGAAAGTGCCCTCAGCACCGGGAAGCGACACTTTATCCACTTCACCCTGGAAGAGGATGTCCTGAGCCGAAATAACCTTGAGTATCATAGTCTTTAATTTTCTTATTTAACCTCAGCGAGCATTTTCTTACCCTTCTCAATGGCCTCGTCAATAGTACCCACATTGAGGAATGCCTGCTCGGGATACTCATCCATCTCGCCATTAAGAATCATCTTGAAGCCGCGTATAGTCTCGCTCAACGGAACCATCACACCGGGAAGGCCGGTGAACTGCTCAGCCACGAAGAATGGCTGGGAAAGGAAACGCTGCGCGCGACGTGCACGAGCCACGACAAGCTTATCCTCGTCAGAAAGCTCATCGACACCAAGGATAGCGATGATATCCTGAAGCTCATTGTATTTCTGCAGCAGCTGCTTCACAGCCTGTGCGGTCTCGTAATGCTCCTCGCCGATGATGTGGGGGTCGAGGATACGGGAAGTCGACTCAAGCGGGTCAACTGCCGGATATATACCCAGCTCGGCAATCTTACGGCTAAGCACTGTAGTGGCATCAAGGAAGCTGAATGTAGTGGCTGGCGCGGGGTCGGTCAAGTCATCGGCAGGCACGTAGATTGCCTGTACAGAGGTAATTGAACCCTGCTTAGTAGAGGTGATACGTTCCTGAAGGGCACCCATTTCCGAAGCCAGCGTAGGCTGATAACCTACAGCCGACGGCATACGACCAAGAAGTGCCGACACCTCGGAACCGGCCTGAGTGAAACGGAAGATATTGTCTATGAACAGCAGAATCTCTTTACCGCCACCATCCTGGTCACGGAACTGCTCGGCGACAGTAAGTCCCGAAAGTGCCACACGAAGACGTGCACCCGGCGGCTCGTTCATCTGGCCAAACACCAGGGTTGCCTGAGAATTGGCGACATCCTCCATGTTGACATCGGCAAGGTTCCACTCGCCTTTCTCCATTCCTTCACGGAATTTCTCGCCATATTTCATGACACCGCTCTCGATCATCTCACGGAGCAGGTCGTTACCCTCGCGGGTACGCTCGCCGACGCCGGTGAATACCGAGAAGCCGTTGTGTCCTTTTGCGATGTTATTGATAAGCTCCATGATGAGCACGGTCTTGCCGACACCGGCGCCACCGAACAGACCAATCTTACCACCCTTGCTATAAGGCTCGAGCAGGTCGATGACCTTGATGCCGGTATAAAGGATTTCGGTGCCTATAGTAAGGTCATCGAAGGCAGGAGCCGGCTGATGGATAGCGCGCAGATTGTCGCGGTTCAATTCGGGAAGGTGGTCAATGGCCTCACCTATCACATTGAGCAGACGTCCTTTCACCTGGTCACCGGTAGGAACTGCTATAGGACGGCCAAGGTTTTCAACCTTTATACCGCGCTGAAGGCCGTCGGTACTCTCCATTGCCACGCAACGCACCGTGTCTTCTCCGATGTGCTGTTCCACCTCAAGTATAAGTTCCGACCCGTCGTTGCGGTCCACCTTTAGAGCCGTGTAGATGGGAGGGATCACATTATCCTTTCCTTCAAAAGTCACATCGACCACAGGGCCGATTACCTGACTTACTATTCCGAATTTGTCGCTCATCTTTCAGAGTATATTTTATCAATTAATTATTTCAGTGTATTAGAAGTGAAGACCGTAGCATATCACAATCACCATCAGTACAAGGTTGGCGAGGTTGATAGGCAGAAGGTACTTCCACTCAAGGTGCAGGAGCTGGTCGATACGGAGACGCGGGAATGTCCACTTGAACCAGATAATCACGAACGACAGGATAATAGCCTTTCCGATAAACCATATCAACGAAGGAATATAGTCCATCACATGGTTAAAGCTTTCCCATCCGGGGATGTGGAGAGGCATCCAGCCTCCGAAGAACAGCAGCGTGGCCACGCCCGACACGATAAACAGGTTAAGGTACTCGGCAAGATAGAAGAAGCCGAAGTGGATACCTGAATACTCAGTGTGGTAACCTGCCGTCAGCTCGCTCTCGGCTTCAGGAAGGTCAAACGGACCGCGGTTGGTCTCGGCAGTACCTGCTATGATATAAATTATGAACGCTATTATAGCCGGAATGTGTCCCGACACGATGAACCACATGTCCTTTTGAGCCATGCAGATGTCAGTGATGGACATAGAACCGGCAAACGCTACCATAGTAATAACAGACAAACCGATAGAGAGTTCATAGCTCACCATCTGCGCGCCCGAGCGCAATGCACCGATGAGGGTAAACTTATTGTTACTTGACCATCCGGCAAGCAATATACCGAGCACACCTATCGAGGAGACAGCGACAAGGAAGAAGATGCCGATGTTGAAATCGATAATCTGGATGCCGTTGCCCCACGGAAGCACTGCAAAGCAGAGCATTGACGCGAGAATCACGAGATAAGGAGCAAGAGCAAAAAGGAATTTATCAATATGATTCAACGAGATAAGCTCCTTGATAAGTATCTTGAACATATCGGCCACGCTCTGGAAGATACCGGCAGGACCCACACGGTTCGGGCCAAGACGACACTGGAATGCGGCACACACCTTACGTTCGAAATAAATGTAGAAGAGCGCCAGCAACGCATAGGCAAGCAGAAGCACAACGCCTATGAGCACACACTCTATCACGGTAGCCACCCAGGGGGCGCACCATCCGTTAAGCCACTGATTGAGCCAATCGGCTCCTTTAGATAAATCGTACATATCGTTCAGTCGTTACTTTTTCTTACTTATCGGTCAATATCGGGTACAACATAGTCGAGTGTTCCGCCGATGGTAATCAGGTCGGCGATCTTTCCGCCACGGGTGAGGTGGTCGACAACACCGGCAAGATTCATGCACGGAGAGTTGAACTTGACACGCCAGGGAGTGTTGGCGCCACGGCTCTCGATATATACTCCGAAAGCACCACGGCTGGCCTCAACCTGCTGGAACCAGTGTCCCTCGGGCAGCTTGATAATCTTGGGCACCTTGGCACATATTTCGCCTTCCGGGATTTTGTCAACAAGCTGCTCAAGAATGCGCACCGACTGCTTGATTTCCTCGACACGGGCGATGAAACGGGCCATGCAATCACCCTCTTCAAGCACGACCTCATCGAAGTCAAGCTCGTTGTAGATACCGTAGGGAGTGGTCTTGCGCACATCACACGCCCAGCCTGAGGCACGTCCGGCAGGACCGGTGACACCGTAGGAGATGGCATCGGCCTTTGACAGCTTACCGACACCGATCATGCGGTTGTGGGCGATAACATTGCCGGTGAAGACAGTGTTGTATTCCTTGATGGCTGCGGGCATAATCTCGATGAGATGCTTGACATCCTTCACGAAGTCGGCGTCAAGGTCATCCATGACACCACCTATACAGTTGTAATTGAATGTCATGCGGGCACCGCAAGTCTTTTCCATTATATTCAGGATGGTCTCGCGCTCACGAAGTGTGTAGAACAGCATAGTTGTGGCGCCGAGGTCCATACAGAATGTACCCATGAACAGAAGATGTGACGAGATACGCATCAGCTCATCCATCATCACACGTATTACCTGTGCGCGGCGCGGAACTTCAATGCCAAGCGCCTTCTCGATACAGAGACACAGACAGTGACGGTTCTGTTGAGCCGACAGGTAGTCGAGACGGTCGGTGAAATGCAACGTCTGCGGGTAACCGAGTCCCTCGCACAACTTTTCTATACCACGGTGTATATATCCGAGATAAAGGTCGATTTTCTTGATAGTCTCGCCATCGACCGATGTGCGGAAGCGCAACACACCGTGTGTGGCGGGATGCTGCGGGCCGATGTTAAGGACAAAATCCTCAGCGGGGAAGATGGTGACCTCTTTCTTTTCGATTTTTCCATCGGCATCCTCTACATAGGTTACGGTAGAATCCTCAACCTCCTCATGATCAAGACGCACCGGATTGACTTCAGGACTGGCATCGTAGTCCTTACGCAACGGATAACCCACCCAGTCATTGCGCAGGAACAAGCGGCGCATGTCGGGATGGTTTATAAATATGATGCCGAAATAATCGTAGACCTCACGTTCGTAGAGATTGGCCACGGCCCACAGATCCGAGATGCTGTGGAGCATGGGGTTCTCGCGGTCGGTGGTAGCCACCTTTACCGACACGTGGGTGTCGTGGGTGGTTGACGTCAGGTAGTACATGCAACCGAGGCTCTCGGTCCAGTCCATGCCCACAATCGCCACTAAATAGTCAAATCCCAGCTCGGGATCTTCTTTAAGCGTCTTTGCAAGACTATGCCACTTGGCATCGGGAATATTCACCAACAGCCATTCGCCCTCCTCAAAAGTCGCCTCGGGAAACAGCTTGGCTATTTTTTCCTGAACATTTGCCATAATCGTGATATTGATGGATATTATATTCTACAATTAATTATTAGTGTCGTCAACACCCTCGACAGGATGTGTCTCAAGAAATTCTCTCTGCTTTTCCTGACGGTTGACTCCGCCGAAGAACTTCTCCACCTTCACCTTGCGTGAAAGCTGCATGATGCCATAAATCATGGCTTCAGGTCGGGGAGGACAACCGGGGACATACACGTCAACCGGAACAATCTCCTCGACTCCCTTCACTACATGATAGGAATTCTTGAACGGGCCGCCTGAAATGGCGCAACCGCCGCATGCAATCACATACTTAGGCTCGGCAAGCTGATCATAGAGTCGGCGAACGACAGGAGCCATGCGGTGCACGATAGTGCCGGCCACCATCATGAAGTCGGCCTGACGTGGCGAGGCTCGCGCCACTTCCCAGCCAAAGCGTGCCATATCATAGCGCGCTGCTCCAAGCGATATAAATTCTATACCGCAGCAACTGGTTGCGAATGTGAGCGGCCATAAAGAGTTACTGCGCCCCCAGTTGATGACATTGTCAAGCGTGCCGACCACGACATTTGTGCCGTTGTCCTTCAGTTCCTTGACAAGTGATTCTATATATTCATTGTCTTTCCATTCGGAATATGGCATTCCTTGTGCTGTTACTTCCATTCAAGAGCTCCTTTCCGCCAGGCATAGGCAAGACCCAGCACTAAAATTCCAAAAAACACGGCGATGCAAAGCAGACCATCGGTCCCCAGAGAGCGTACATTGACAGCCCACGGATAGAGGAATACGGTCTCTACATCAAACATCAAAAACAGGATGGCGTAAAGATAATAGCCCACTTTGAACTGGGCCATACTTGAACCACGTGTCGGAATACCACACTCATAAGCCTCACCTTTCTGCGCATTGAACGAGCGCGGAGAAATAAGTCCGGCCACAACCAACGCCAAGGCCACAAGAGCCACTCCTGTCAGAGCGGCTACCACGGCCAGAGTAGAATTCTGAATACCGAAAACTAATGATACCATATTTTATTTATAATCGTTTACCAAGAAATGCTTCATGGCATGATGCACTGCATGAT
>ENA-OYOM01000062-OYOM01000062.1-human-gut-metagenome-genome-assembly--contig:-NODE-62-length-9940-cov-69.611735_pt1 | contig 9940 bp, 6 predicted proteins | sample MGYA00244034_ERZ653178 | MGnify/ENA primary metagenome ERZ653178 (study PRJEB26926, sample SAMN06165428) | human gut metagenome | biome: ENVO:00009003; feature: ENVO:2100002; material: ENVO:00002003...
TAAAGAAAAGCCCCGACTGTAATCACTACAGCCGAGGCCTAACCTTATTTATATTATAATCACAACGATTTATCACATACCTATTTAGCCTTTTTCTTGAAGACATAGAACCATGCACAACCATTCTCTGGTAATTCTGCAGCAGTCAACACCAACTTATCATCGCTGGCTACCAATACATAATACTTCTGGAATACAGCATTGCCACCATTCACGTTTACACCCATAGGGATAACGAAGTTGTCATTGGTTGCAGTTGGGAATGAGATAGTACCCTTATCCCAGGTTGGGTCCTTGTGCTCCAATACACTTACAGAGATAGGAAGCTTGACGCCATCAGAACCGATTGCCTGCTTGTTAGTGATGTCGATAGTGAACCATGCACCGCTACCGTTACGGGCTACGCCACCAACCTTCTGACCAGCCTGACCATCAATATCAGCACCATAGTTTACAGCCCACCACTGAGGCTTGTTGCCACTACCGAAAGGACCATTGCCCCATACAGCACCGGCAGCTTCGTTCCATTCCCAGGTAGTAGTTCCATCACCATCTTCGCCACCAGCGAGATACTCAAGAAGTTCTGGCTTGGTAGTTAAAGCCTCAACAGCGAAAGAACCAGCATTGTAAGTCTCCTGAGTGCCATCAGCCTTGGTATAAGTCAAGGTAATATTAAACTTACCTTCCTCTACAACCATCAGCTGATCACCATTCAGAGAAGCTGTACCAGCAGCCTCATCGGCACCTTCCTTAGTAATAGCCCAGTCAGAAAGCACGCCGTTACCATTCTCAACAGTGAAAACATTACCCTTTTTGCCTTCCTTGACCTCCTGAATAACCTTTACCTTGCCTGCATCAAAAGCAGTACCGAATTGTACAGGCTGGCCATCGAACTCACCTACAGTAGAAGTATAATTACCCTCAGAACCAGTTACGCAGAGACGCTTCTGAAGTTCTGCAGAGAGATAAGTAATCTCATCCACGTTCACCGTGAAGTCCTTGGTAAAGTCAACAGCCACATTCTTGCAGTGCATAGTAATGGTGTTGGCACCTAACTTGGTAACATAGATGGTATCGTATGCCTTGGAAGAGGTTACCTTACCTTCTGCCAACTGGTCTACCGACCACTGGCTTGTGATAGGAGAATGATTCTCGATGATGATACGGTTGCTATTCTTACCATTCACCTGAACAGGTGTTACCTTCGCATCAACGCTCTCTGCTGTTACATTCTCAGAGAAACCTGTGCTACCAGAATCGGTAGAAGGATCACAAGAAGTATAAAGCAATGTCAGCATAGACAAAGCAAAAAATATCTTTTTCATATACTTATTCATTTAAAAGATTAAAGAATTGATTACTTCCAGCCCTGATATTCAGAATCAGCACCAGTCCACCCTTCATTCTGCTTTACGGTACCCAAAGCTACCTGAGTCTCAGGCATCTTCTGGAAACCGGCTGTAGCATTGTAACGGGCAGTATAACCTCCATTGTGTGGAGTATTCGTATCAGGCTGTCCGCAATAATAGATAGCAACGCCATTCTGCTTCTCAAGAGCAGCAGCGGCAATATGCCAACGACGAAGGTCGTTCCAGCGGGTACCCTCGCAAGCCAACTCCCAACGGCGCTCGTTTCTCAAAGCTTCCTCTGAATAAGCACCAATCGGGTTCAAACCTGCACGCTTACGCACCTCATTGATACCAGCCACATCCTTCTTCAACTCACTCTGCATCAACAAGACATCTGCGAAACGGATGAGTACCAGATCGTGGATATTATTCAACTGCATATTCTCCTTTCCCGAAGTATCCCAGTTGCCTGGGTACATCACATTCTCGAAAGTACAAGAATAGCCATCCTCCAACTGATCATTCTTACAGGTAACAGGAGCCCACTTCTTGGCATAAAAATCAGTTTCCTGAACAAAGTCTGCCCAACCACCTTTCTTATATGTCTCTACTTTAGACCAGTCCTGGATAGAAGCATCACGGCGTACATCATTAGGCTCGGCAGCAGCCCAATCCTTTACCAAATTTGGAGCTACAGGACCAGCACCCCAACCCTGACCGAATGGGAAGGTGTTGCCATAAGCCTGACCGCCACGAACACCAAAGTGAAGTGCATAGCCATTGGCATAACCAATCGTTGTACTCCAGGAAGCGAACTTATTGAACTTGATAGAGAACAAAGTCTCTGGGTTCTGAGAAGCATCATCCTCAACCCACTTGAAGCCCTGACCCTTGGTATAATCATAATCTTCTACAGTGCATCTGTTGGTATAAGCCCAGAGATTCTGATACTTATCCACCAAAGTGCGACCTGAGTTAGCCACACAGTCATCGATGGCTGTAATGACATCCTCCTTAGACAAAGTAGTTCCATCAGGAAGTTCCACAGAAGTCAGAGGATTGTAAGTAGTGCTGGTCAGATCAGCCAATGTAGAACCATTGCCAAAGAAACCAGAATAGAACAACCAGGCACGACCCAGCATAGCCTCAGCAGCATACTTATCAATATGTCCATCTGTGCTCTTAGCAGCAGGCAAGAGAGCGACAGCATCACGAAGATCCATCAGAATCTGCTTCCAAGGGTCTTCAATATTACCTTGGGTGACAGCCTCAGAACCTGGTTTCAGACGCATAGGTACATTTCCGTACATAGAAGCCAACTCATAATAATAGAAGGCACGCAGGAACTTAGTCTGTCCCATCAATGAGTTTTTGGTATCCTCATTCATAGAGGTATTAGGAAGAGCCTCTATCAGGGTATTGGCACGGTTGATACCCTTGTAACGAGCCTCATAGAACACGTTGGTCATATCGGCATTGTAGTTACAGAGCAAATCATCTGCCTGCATCAACTTATCGTTGACACCACCACCACCGAGCATATCATCACTAGCCAACTGGGCATAGTAAAGGAAACTCATCTGAGGGTCTGCACAAACCTGGTTCAAATTCTGGTAAACACCAGCCAATACAGCCTCACCATCCTCCTTGGAAACAGGGAAGGTACTGGTAGATAACTCGCCAACATTCTGCACATCATTGATGTCGCAGGACGCCAAGCTAAGTACCGCCATGGCTGAAGCCAATAATATATTTAACTTTTTCATTGTGAATTCAATTTTAGATTAGAACTTTACATTTACACCAACCATATAGGTACGAGGCTGAGGATAGTTACCTACATCAACACCTGTTACCCATGAGTCTGAGCCGATAGCTGTACCATTCTCTGGATCCATACCCTTATAACCGGTAATGGTAAAGAGATTCTGGGCTGCGAAATAGAGACGGAGCTGCTGGAATGGGCTGCTCTTCCAAATCTTAGTGAAATCGTAACCCACGGTCAGATTCTGAAGACGGAAGTAGCTGGCATTCTCAATGTAAATATCAGAAATGGTCTGCCAGTTTGGACCTGCATTCATGTGGGCGAGCAATGGATACTTGTTGGAAGTTCCCTCACCATGCCAGTAGTCATACACCTCTGTAGTGAAGTTCTCGAACTCACCATCGGTGAACTTACGGAATGAACGAGCCACCTGCTGACCGAATGCTCCAAAACCTGTAACAGAAAGGTCGAAGCCTTTGTAAGATGCACCGAGAGTGATACCCATGGTTACATCTGGATGTGGATCGCCAAGCTCTGTCTTATCGTCATCATTGATAACACCATCGCCATTTACATCCACAAACTTCAAGTCACCTGGTTTGATACTGGTACCCTGCTTAGAGTTTGCGGCATTGCCCTTGCAGTTCTTGTCAAGGTAAGCCTGAACGTCTGCTTCATTCTGCATCACACCTTCTGTCTTGTAGCCCCAGAAGTAACCGATAGGATGACCTTCCTCGAAACGAGCCATATAACCGGTATTCTGAGCCAAGAGGTCCTTACCGCCATTGTTGTATGTCTGGTTAGACTTCACCTCTGTAACCTCATTGTGATTGTAAGCCATGTTCCAACCTACGTTGTACTGGAAGTCCTTGCCAATCTTGTCATTCCAAGTGAGAGAAAGCTCAATACCCTTGTTCTCTACAGTACCGGCATTCTTCATCTGGGTAGAGAAACCGGTTGTTGGATCTACAGGAACTGCAACCAGCAAGTCCTTGGTCTTCTTGTTATACCAATCCAAGGTGAAGCCCAGACGTCCACTCAGGAAGCGAGCATCCAAACCGATGTTCAACTGCTCAGAAGTCTCCCAAGTCAAATCCTCATTAGGCAGACGGGAAGGAGCTGCACCTGAAATATACTGGTCAGGATTACCATTGAAGGTATAATAGCTACTTGTATCGTATGCGAAAGCACCCTGCCACTGGAAGTTGTTAATGGTCTGTGCATTACCATTCTGTCCCCAACCAGCACGAAGCTTCAGGAAGTCGAGCCATGAAACAGTCTTTGCCATGAACTTCTCGTTAGAGATAACCCAACCAGCAGATACAGATGGGAAATAACCCCAACGCTCACCTGGAGCGAATTTAGAGTTACCATCGGCACGCATGATGGCAGAAAGCATGTACTTCTCATCGAAGTTGTAGTTTACTCGGCCAAAGTAAGACATACTACGGGTATCGTCACAAGGAGTACCTGTAACAGATGCAGCATTGTTATTCTTCATATAGCTCATGTAAGCATGAGTCATATCACCGAACACCGAATTAGAAGAAGTAGCATTCAAAGAGAAGCCGAAGTCTGGACGACTCTCGCTATACTCTGTACCTACCAGAACATCAAAGTTATGCTTCTTCTGCAGATCAAACTTATAGCTCAAAGTGTTGGTTGTACTCCATCCCCAGCTTGTGCTCATATTATTTGTAGCCTTATCCTCTGTGCGGTAGTAATCGGCATTGGTTCTGTTGGCATCAAATACAGGGAGGAATGCACGCCAGGTAGATGTTCCCTGATAATAGTTCAACTGTCCACGGTAAACCAGATTTTTGATTGGCTGGATTTCCAAGTAACCAGTAGCATGCAAGTTATGATTAATACTCTTGTTGTGACCAGACTGCTGATTCAACATCTTATAGATAGGGTTAACAGAATAAGAGTTGTATTTATCCACCCAGCCTTTCAAATCTTCGGCTGTGGTATAATTGCCATCGGCATTATACATAGGGATAGCAGGGTTAGCACGGAGCATATTGGAAAGCTCATTGCTATACTGGTTACCAATCTGGATACCCTGATTCTGCTTGTGCTGATAGTAGATATTCTCACCAATCTTCACAACATCCATGCCCTTGTCATTGCGATAGATGACATGCTCTGAATTGATGCGGAAGGTGAAACGGCGGTAGTCTGACTTAACAACATTGCCAAACACACCATCCTGATACTGATAACCGGCACCCATAGAGAAAGTTGAACGGTCGGAACCACCTGTTACATTCAAAGCATGACTTGTTGTAACAGCATTCTTGTTGCGGATAGCCTCTACCCAGTTGGTTCCTTCGTTAGAACCATCCATATAAGAGTTGTAGAGGTCTTCGCCCATAATGCTCTTCCAATCCCAGCCACTTTCGCCACTGTTGAAACGCACCTGATCCATTACCTCCATATACTGTTTGGCAGTAAGCATCTTAGGCATTCGATATACGTTAGCCCAACCTACGTTGCCATCGTAAGATACCTGGATCTTACCCTGCTTACCCTGCTTGGTTGTTACCAAGATAACACCATTGGCAGCGGCAGAACCATAGATGGCACAAGATGCGGCATCCTTCAAGACGTCAATACGCTCGATGTCGGCAGGGTTCAAGTTGTTGATATCACCTGCTACACCATCAATAATATAAAGAGGAGCTGTGTTGCCGTTGGTACCGGCACCACGGATAGAAATCTTAAAGCCATCACCAGGCTGACCGGAAGCCGCCTGAATGTTAACACCAGGAGTCTGGCTCTGCAAAGCGCCAAGCACCTGTGTGGTATTCATCTTCTGAATATCATCACCCTTTACCTCGATGGTAGCACCGGTAACGAGCTTCTTCTTCTGAACACCATAACCTACGACAACAACTTCATCGAGAGTCTTGTCATCGGTCTTCATGGTGACTGAAATGTTAGACTGGTTACCCACAGCAATTTCCTGTTTCTGGTAACCGATATAGGTAATTACAATAGTAGAACCCGGCTTTACGTTCAAGGTAAAGTTACCATCAAGATCTGTAACGGTACCATTACCAGGGTTGCCCTTTTCTACTACACTTGCACCGATAATAGGACCTTCTGCATCGCTCACATTACCGGTTACTTTCTTTGCCTGCTGTACAGCATTTACGCTCTGACTAGGAGATGCCGCCCATGCTTCAGTTGTATAACTCAAGCCTAACGATGCTAACGCTCCCACAAGCAGCATTGATTTTTTTAAGTTCAAATTCATACTTTAATACTTTCTAGGTTGAATAGAATTAAACGTTTGTTGACTCTGACTATCATAATAGTCATTCTTTTAGTTCCCGACATATCTATCAGATACGAAGGAAACAAACAGGTTAAGTTGAATTCATCTTCATAATGGTTATTGTTCCTTAATTCCGCAACACTATAGTTTAACATTATTTATAAGTGCCTGAGCAACAAAAAGTTACCCAGGATTTTGCCATGTCAGAATTTTCACTTACCTTAGTGTTGCGAAAAGAAGACAAGCAAAACTCTAATATGACATGGCAAAAGTACAAATAAAATCTGAGAAACTCACTCCTTTTGGGGGAATTTTTTCGATTATGGAGCAATTTGATGCTCTTTTAGCTCAAACCATAGATTCCACCTTGGGATTGAGATGCACTATGTTTGGTTATCAATATAGCGAGATTCTACGCTCTCTGATGTGCGTATATCTTTGTGGTGGCTCATGTATTGAGGATGTTACAACTCACTTGATGAAACATTTGTCTCTTCATCCAACTCTTCGCACTTGCAGCGCAGACACCATATTACGTGCTATCGAAGAACTGACTTGTAAGAACATCACCTATAAATCTGCTTCTGGCAAATCCTATGATTTCAATACTGCAGACAAGATGAACTGCTTACTGGTCAATGCCCTGCTTGCTACTGGTCAATTGAAATCCGGTCAAGAGTATGATTTTGACTTTGACCATCAGTTCATTGAAACAGAGAAGTATGATGCAAAACCAACCTACAAGAAGTTCTTGGGCTATAGTCCAGGTGTAGCTGTCATTAACGACATGATTGTTGGTATTGAAAATAGAGACGGCAACACAAACGTGCGCTTCAACCAAAAAGAAACTTTGGAAAGAATCTTCAAGCGATTGGAGGCTTCGGAAATATATATTTCTCGTGCCCGCATGGATTGCGGCTCATGTTCGGAGGAAATCGTAGATATGGTAGAGGCTCATTGCAGGCATTTTTATATTCGTGCCAACAGATGCTCTTCTTTCTACGATTCCATGTTTGCCTTAACTGGATGGAAAACTGTTGAAATCAACGGTATTGAGTTTGAGTTGAATTCTATCCTTGTTGAGAAATGGAAAGGAAAACCGTATCGTCTTGTCATACAGAGACAAAGGCGAATAGAGGGAGACCTTGACATTTGGGAAGGCGAATATACCTACAGATGTATACTGACTAACGATTACAAGTCGAGTGCAAGAGACATCGTGGAATTCTACAATCTTCGTGGTGGCAAGGAACGCATCTTCGATGACATGAACAATGGCTTTGGCTGGAACCGATTGCCAAAATCGTTCATGGCACAGAATACTGTATTCCTGCTTATGACAGCTCTCATCAGAAACTTCTACAAAGCTATTATGCAGAGATTGAAAACCCATGAATTTGGATTGCGTGCCACCAGCAGAATCAAGACCTTTGTTTTCAAGTTCATATCTGTTCCTGCGAAATGGATTAAGACATCACGTAGGCATGTATTGAACATTTACTCAGACAACAATGCTTATGCCAACCTGTTCAAGACAGACTTTGGTTAAAGACCATGCTTTTCTGGTTAAACCAGCGTATTACCTCAAGTCGCTTTATGGGGTAAGGGGATTTTGTGTCTGCGACATTTCTGTTGTGCAAGAAATATGTACAATAAAATGAATTTTGTCGCTTTGCAAGCAAAATCCCACTAAACCCTATAGGTTGCGGATTTGAGGTTTTATATTTTCTGCTGTTCTTCCACATGTACGAGCGGGCATTGATGGATCCAGCCAATCTACGTATATTGAAGAATTGAGATGTCGCATTTGGAATATTCAATCTAAATGTATAATCACTAATCCGTCAGTCAGATGCCAAACAATATTACCAGAAACTTTGAAATTAGAGTCAATTTTGTCAATAAAAATACCATCGCTGTCATACACGTCAAATCTTACTTTGTAAAGTGAATCTGTTCTATATGCCCATCCTGAGGAGCTTTTTATTTTCTTAGCGCATAGACTGACTTGAAAGTTACGTTTTGACGCTGGCCATATAGTTATGCACTTTTGATTTCTACCTTTGGCAATGTATTTCCATTCCCCATCTACTTGCATCAATAATCCATAAGTTCGCCCTATATATATCGTCGAATTGCTGTGATTATAAATGTATACATTTAATTTTTCTGGCTGTTTCTCACTATAGCTTGTGGAAATTGTGACGGAGTCTGAATCAACACGCCATAAACCATCTCTATTCGTTATGTTATTACTTAGAGCGGTCATATCCACGAACATCGTGAATATGACCATAATGCAAAATGTCTTAAATAAGAAATTCATGACAGCCCTTTAGTATCTTGTAAGTCCAAAAATTCTATTTATATTCGATGCTTTTACACACATACCATAAGTAGTACCGTTAATTCTTGCAGAACCTATATTTATACCTACAGTTAGACGTTGATTGTGTGCTGAACGTAGAGCATATACAATACCCCCACTATCACCGCTTTTTGAAGTATATGACGCAAGATAAACATCTTGAAGCAACACTTTCTTACTTGCATTAAGAACATCATATGAAACATTGGAGATAGTTCCACTTACTCTTTTCCCTGTCGCTTGACCAACCATATTGACATAAGAACCTTTTGGAGGATTCATGGTTTCCGTTGACAACGTATCCTTAGCAGTATTAGCCATATACATAATTCGATTTGTCGGTATGTAGTTTGTTGATGTGATTTTACAAAAAGCAGCATCCAAAATTCCATCATAGTCCCTCGAATATAGACATGTCCCTATAGTGTTTTTTTGACTATCCATTAAAGATTGCCCTTTTGAAATAAAATGTCCTGCTGTCACTATGCCAATGTTGCCATTAGTATCCTTCGCCCTATATCCCATAGATGCGTTATGCGTTTTTCCATCTTTTGAATATGATATGATTCCACCACAATTTATTCCACTATGTAGCGTTGCGGCATCTCCTTCCATAAAATTCAATACTGGACTGTTCGCTATTTTTGCCTTAAATAAATCTATTAATCTCTGTTCTTTGTCGTATAAAACGACATTTACAGAATTGCTTTCTTCGTCTATACCATACATAGATGTTGTCTTGAAAAGTATTTCGTTCTTTTCTTCAGCCTTCTTGCGTATAAGATTTAAAACGTTCAGAAGTTCGTTGTATGAATACTTACAATTTTTAATTACGACATTGTCCACGTTTGTGCCTAATAAATCAGATGCGTCTCCTTCGTAACCCTCTTTTATTAAAATGACTAAATTCCCATCATAATCAATATAGCTTCCACCATAAAAATCAGGATAAGATACATCTCCGCTACGTGTTTGTGAACAAAGCTTTTTCATGGCATTTTTGTAAGCTTCATACGCTGCCGTTTGTAAGCCCATTTCGGAGTCTAAAGTTTTTGTAGAAATTGTATTCTGAGACTCCTGCTCTGAAAGATACTCTTCAGAGTCGTCATTTGAACAGGATGCGAGCGTTGCACACGTTGCAATCATCATAATAAATAACAAATGCTTATACATAA
>ENA-OYOM01000069-OYOM01000069.1-human-gut-metagenome-genome-assembly--contig:-NODE-69-length-9604-cov-38.798094_pt1 | contig 9604 bp, 2 predicted proteins | sample MGYA00244034_ERZ653178 | MGnify/ENA primary metagenome ERZ653178 (study PRJEB26926, sample SAMN06165428) | human gut metagenome | biome: ENVO:00009003; feature: ENVO:2100002; material: ENVO:00002003...
AATTGTCCGTTTATATCCCGAGGTTACCGCAGAATGCGGCAGAAGCCGGAAAATACCTGAATCCGGCGCTCCGGTAAAAAACGGGCATAAAAATAAATGTTTTTTCAAAAAAATCAGGAGGAGAGAAAAGAATGAAAAAACTTATAACGATTATCTTGGCAGTACTCATGACCGCCTCGGTAATGATGTTCGGCTGTAACAAAGACAGCTCCGGCACCACCGTCACTCTCGAAGAAGGCAAAACCTATTCCAACCAGATAGGCGTAGTCGAAGACGGTAGCGAAGTCGACAGCAATTACAGAAAAGACATCTTCTACCGTAACGACGTCATGGACACATGTGCAGACCCGTTCGCTTTCCGTTGCGAAGACGAAACCGACGAAGAAAATTACGGAACGTATTTCCTTATCGGAACGACCGGAGTAGGCATCTTCAACATGTTTTTCAGTAAGGACCTTGTAAGCTGGGAACCCAAAGCGGGCATCTACACTTACACGACCGAATCCTGGGAATACAACAACACATGGGCGCCCGAAATCGTCTGGGACAAAAACGCAGATCCCGAACAGTACGGTCTTGAAAAGAGCGAAACGTCCACCGGCGTATACTTCTTCTACTATTCGTCTACGGCGATCTCTAAGGTAAAGCAGGCAGATTACGATATCGGTCTTGCGGTATCCACCTGTCCTTACGGCCCCTATAAGCAGTGGACCGGCGTCGAAACGGGCGCTACCATCGCGGGCGTTAACTATGCGGAAGGCGTTAACTTCGCAAAGTACACCAACTATGCGGACGAAATCGCTACCAAAGAGGATATTAAGAGCTACTCCGGCGAAAAGTATATCATCAGAGGTACCGACAGCGTAACGACCATGGATCCGTGGCTTAATACGGCGGCTCTTCGCGCTTCGCTTAAATTCCAGTGGGATCACAGCAGAAACAATCCCGAAAACGCCGCTAATATCGGTACCGATCACGACAACACCGTGGTAGGCGAAACTTACGACGGAACCGTTCTCAACTCTTATGCAGACTTAATGCAGGTAGACGAGAGCAGAGACGTTATCAACTGTAATATCGACATGAGCCCGTTTGTAGATCCCATAACCGGCGACTACTATATGTACTGGTCGTTCATTCCGGAAAGAGACGAATTCGATCCGCTTAATCCGACGATGAAGCTCTTCCAGGGACAGAACATTTACGTAATCAAATTCCTTAATCACGACTGGTCGCAGCCCGACTATTCGACGGTTACGAGAATTACCAGAACCCACTACAACATGCTTTCCGCTCAGGCTGCAGATGTTTATAATCAGCAGGCAGCGGCTTTCAAGGCGGAAGATTATGTAAAAGGTTATAAAGAAACCGCTCTCGCAACTTTCAAAGCTGCGGACGGCGAAAACAGAGAAGCTCCCATTAACGGCGGACAGGGCGACGTTAACGAAGGACCTTTCTGCTGGTATAACGAAGAAACAGGTCTTTATTATCTTACGTTCTCGGTAGCGGGATACACGACTTCCAACTACTCGCTCGTTCAGGCTGTTGCGTACAGCCCCATGGGTCCGTTCAGAAAACTCGACCTTGCGGAAGGCGGCGTAATGCTTACCGCAGACGGCGGCAGAACCACCGACAACGTATCCGGCCCGGGACATCACAGTTTCGTTAAATGCGGCGACGAAGTCATAAACGTTTACCACAAACATAAAAATCGTGAAGTAAGCGTACACGACAGAGGCGCAAACGCAGACAGATTGCTCTTCATAAAGAACGATCAGGGCATGTACGTAATGTACACCAACGGTCCGACGACGGCTATTCAGCCCAAGTTCTACGGCACCGGCACAACCAAATACGACATTATTTCCGGCGACGCTACGGTAACGACCGACGACGCAGGCAACAATACGGTTAAGTATCTTACCGACGGTATACTTTCGATGCACGTTCCGGCAGTTGCGCCTTTCGTACACGAATTCACCACCAAGAAGGAAACCGTAAAGATAACGCTCGACTTCGGCGAATACAGAAATATTGCCGCTATAATGATTTATAACAGCAAAAACTACGCCGACACCTTCGACTCTATAAGCAAGATCGAAATGGAAGCTAAACTTAACGACACAGAATTCACTGCGGTTATAGACAATCTTCAGTTCTACTGGAATCGTTATTCCAACGGCAACACTATGAGACCGGGCGGCTCCGCAGTAGCGGCGTTCAACGAAATGGGCGTTAAGAAGATCACCATCACCGTATCGCCCGACGTCAACAATCCCGCATATCAGGAAAACAAAGCAAACGGCACCGCCGTACTCGGAATTTCCGAAATATACGTCTTGGGCGTACCCAAGGCTAACTGAGGCAAAGGGGGATATATATTATGAAGTTAATAAATAAAATTAAGCTTATAGTATTATTTGCGGTTATGCTCGTAGCTTCTCTTTGCATTGCGGCATGTTCGGGTAACGATAACGACTCGGTAAAAATACCCGACTATCCGAGCAAGATAGAAGGACAGCATAACACTTATACCGACCTTTACGACAACACCGTTGTTACCATCGACGGCACCATAACGGAAGCCGAATGGGAAAAACAGAACAAATGGGAAGAAACCCTTCCGATTGCCGGATACGATCATCATATCGAAATCTGGTCGAGATTTACCGAAGAAGGCGTCGTTATGGCATACAGAGTAACGGGCGCGCCAGCTTACTACGACGCAGGCAGAGGCAACTATGCCAACTCCGGTATCGAAATTTATATCGCTAACGGCAGTGCGACGACAGCCGCAGGCAATCAGTGGGAAATGGAATTCTTCGCCAACGGCGCTTACCATACGTCCAAGTATATCAAATTCAACGGTCACGACGGCTATGCGGGCAGCAACGCTTACGTAGACGTGGCGGGCCGCTGGCTCGATAAGAACGGCAACACTACTTACGTCAACGATCCCGAAAACAACGGATACGAAGACGAAGTAATGATACCCTGGTACGTACTCGGCGGTAAATGCGACTCTATCGTATTCAACGCGGCTATCCAGTACATGGCTTCGGCTACGTCCACTTCGAGAAGCGGCTACATCAACATGCTCGGAGTAATCGAAGGCGATTATTATTGGACGGCCTGCCAGAGCTGGAGAAGATTCGATAAAGACGGCTATTACGACAAGAGCAAAGGCGAATTTGCCATAACTCCGTACGACGTAGGCGTAAAAGCTTATAACGACGGCTATGCGTTCACCGAACACGGCTGGAACAACGGCAGCTCGCAGCTTTACAACAATACTCCCGTAGCGGCAGGCGAAGATTATATTCTCACCGCCAAGTTATACGCTCCGCACCTTGCTCACGAAGAAGGCAGCGAAGGCTGGAACAAGAACTACGCTAACGAAACAAACTATCTCCCGCAGGGACAGGGCGGTACCGAAACCGCATACAACGGTCTTTCCGCTACGAGAAACGGCTATAAGATCGAACTCGCATTCCAGAAGGGATGGGGCTCGGACGGCGTATTCTTCAGATGGAACGGGGGCGACTGGGGCTGGACCAACGTAAAACTTTCGTCCGCTCAGCTTGAAAAGTACATGACCGAAGGTCTTAACGTAGGTATGTACGTAAAAGGCAACGTGGTAACCCCGCTTCTTGAAAACGACGCAGGCGAACTCGTTATGCTCGACGGCGGAATGGTTAAGACCATAGACAAATGGGCAACCGCAGGCGAGACGAAGTTAGGCGTTTACTATCAGTGCGACGCTAAGTTCGATCAGTGGAAAGTTTACGCAGGCGAATCGATCAACGGTTCTCTTACCGTAATCGACGAAACCGAATCGGGCGCTCACGGTTCTGTAACCGCTGTCGGCAAAATGTATGGCACCGTAACCATAAACGTTACTCCGGAAGAAGGATACGAACTTGCTTCGCTCCTTGTAGACGGCGTAGAATATGCGGCTCGCGTTGAAAATAACGTCGTAACCGCAAAAGTTACCGGAACCAAAGTTACCGTAAAGGCAACTTTCAGAACGGCAATCAATCAGACGATTACCTTAAACGTAACGCGTAAATTCGCTTACGAAGCAAAAGCTTACTCTGCGGACGGAGCGGAAATCATTCTTACCGACGCGGAAGGCAACACTTATACCGGACTCGTAGCCAATGGTCAGGTTACCGTCAAAATAGTTGACGGCACTTACACGTTAACCGCCAAGGGCTGTGCGAACGCAACTCCCGTTACCGTAGAAAACGGTCAGGCTTCGATTACCGACGTTGTTCTTTTAAGAAAGCTGTTCAACGACGTAGACAAAACCGTAACCGCGGTACTCACCGGCGACGGCACTTCCGAAACGGGCGCAACCTTACAGACGACCGTAAAAGAAAATAAGAACGAACATCTCGACAACGACCAGTGGAAGATTGAAAACAACGTTGACTTCTCGGGCAAGACGGTGCTTATCTACACGCTCGGCATGGGCAGCGAAAGACAGTGTTACGCTACTATCGGAACCAACAGACACTTATATGCTATCAACCAGGGACACTGGAACGATAAGACGGGTTACTATGACGCTCCCAACAATAAATGGACCGTCGGCGTAAAACACTCCGAACCGACAACCTTCATGGTGATTTTCGAAGGCAGAGCTATCCAGCTTTACTACAAAGTAAACGGCGCATGGACGCTTCTTGCCGACTATGAAGACCAGGGCGAAGGCAAACTTACGTCTCTTACCTTCACCACCGGAGAGCACTCCGCAATCATCACCTGGTCGGATATCAAGGTATACGACGGCGAACGCGCGGACGAAATCTTAAAGAACACCGCTGCTCTCGAATACGATCAGGCAGTCGTAAATGCAACCATTTCCAAGACTACCGGCATCGAAAAGGACGAAGAAGTAACCGTTACCGCAGCCGTAAAGGATTCCGCTACTCATCAGATAGCTTCGGTAACCGTAAACGGCGCGGCTCTTACCGCAGGCGAAGACGGAACTTACAAATTCACGGCTACCGGCTATATGGGTACCTATAACGTTGTAGTTACCGCAGAAACGCTTGCAACGGAATTAACGTTTACCACAACTCATAAGTTCGCTTATGAAAAGGCATATTACAACCTTCCCGACGGAACCGAACTTTCCTTCGTAAGCGGCAGCATTGTTAAAAACGCTACCGTAGCGAACGGAAAGGTAACCATTTCGCTTTCTAACGGAACCTATACCGTAAACGGCTTAACCGTAGTTGTTAATGGCGGCGCGGTTGAAAGCACTTCGCTTGAATTTACGAGAGCAATCGTAAAAACGAGCGACAATGCAACCGTAAATTATAACGAAACCGGTTTATCTTACACAACCTCCGGAGAATCGAGCGTTACCATTGCCGACATCGATATGACGAACAACGTAATGGTATTCGATGCGAGAGCTCAGTACGACGGAAGCTCTTCGTGGTCTGACCTTTTCGTAGAACCTTATAACAATGACGGCAACGTTGATTCCGCTCATACTATCCCCAACAACTCGAGCGTTATCGACGGCGTTGGCTATAGAATAGACTGGCTTCCCAATCAGAACGGTTCACAGTTCCAGCTCGGCGGCAACAAGAACGGCGACCACGCTGTAAGAACAACCAAATATTGGACGACCGTACTTTTAAGAACCGTTATCACCGACGGTAACGCCAAGACCGACGTATATATCGGCAACATCGACGGAACGTACTCGCTCTTCGGATATCTCGGCAAGAACAACGTAGACGTTTCCGCAATGGATTACAAATTCAGACATTCGAACGACAACGAAGTTAAGAACATTAAAGTTTACGACGGCGAAAGAGCTACGGCATACTTTGACGGTCTCACCAAGACCGAAGCAAGCAACGCAACCGTTGACGGCGTAACCTTAACCGGTTCGAGATATGCGGATCTTACCAAGTACGAATCCGAAAAATCCATCGTTGTTTATCCCATCGCCAGCAACCAGGCGGGATGCAACAACTTCAGCATCTCTTCGGAAGAAAAGATCGTCGCTATGACCTATAACATGCAGATCCTCGACAAGACGTTTGTCGGAACCAAGGACGCAGACGGCGCATGGATGACCTTCGATAAGACCGACGGTGCTGAAATCGTTCACCAGATGAACGGCTATCTCGGCTACAGATTCAGATACGACTGGGGTACGCAGGCATTTGCAGACAACTACAAGACTGCCGTATACGAAAACGGCGGAGCTAAATTCGCTCTCTATCTTGCGGGCAACACCGGCAACTACTTAACCGTAGGCGCAGACGGAGTCATGTATAATTCCAAGTCCGTAACTTACAGCGCAGATAAAACACCCACCGCAATCACCGGTATCAGATCGGCTGTCGCGATTAAACTTACCGACGTTAAGTTCTATACGCAGGCGCAGTGGGACGCTTACGTTACCGAAACCGCAAACGCTAATATCGAAGTAACCGCAGACGAAAACGGAACGGCTGTCGTAGATTATCATCTCGGCGGAAACACTACCGTTACCGTAGCTCCCGCGGAAGGCTACGTGTTAGAAACTCTTAAAGTAAACGGCGAAGACGTAACCGCAAAGGTTTCCGAAAGCGTTTACACTGCTGAAAAGTACGGCAAACTCGGCATTAAGGTTGAAGCTACCTTCAAACTTAAACCGGCTGAAAAGTATAACGTAACTCTTAACGTTACGGTTCACAACACCGCAAAGACCGCTTCCGCCCTCACGGGCGAAGCGACCCTTACGGGCGCAAACGGCACCTATAAGGCTACCGCCGCAAACGGCAAACTCGAATTCAAAGACGTTGTCGAAGGCGAATATAAGCTTCAGATAGCGGGCTACACCGAAACTACGATAGTAGTAGATAAAGCGGTAAACAGCGAATTAGAACTTTACTTTGTAACGAGCGGCGCGACGACCGTTAAGAACGAAGCGAACGACGCTGTTTACACTCTTAACAACAACGGCGACAAGATCAATCTTCCCGCCGGCACCAAGGCTGTATCTTTCAGAATAAAGGTTGTTAACTACACCGTTCCGTCCGGCAAAGACGGTTGCGGTTTACACGTTAACACCAACGTTCCTTCAGGCGAATGCGGAAACGCTCCCGAACTCTGGCTTGTAAATAGCACCTTCATGGCGCGTATCTGCTGGGGAACTTGGGCACCGTTCAACAACTGGCAGCTCGCTAAACTTACCGGCGAAGGATTGTTCTTAAATCTTGAAATCAAAGACGGAAAGATCTGGTACTATGCCGAATCTTATGACGGAACTCTTCTCTTTATGGCTAATAAGGCTCCCGAAGGCGGCACTGTTCCGACAAACTTCACCGATATCAATTTAAGAGACATAACCGGCGGCGTCGTTATTTCCGAACTCACCGTTTCGGATACGGTAGACAATGGCAGAGTCGTTGTCGAAACGACTGCCGAAGCAACTATGGCTTCCGATAAGACCGCTCTTAAGAACGGCGAAACCGCAACCGTAACCGTTACCCCGAAAGAAGGCTATAAAATCGCGGGCGTTAAAGTAAACGGCGAATACGTAGCCGCTACCGTAAACGAAGCGGGCGTTGCTACCGTTACTATCAAAGGTCAGTACGGAGTGATCTATTACGTTTCCGCAGTAGTAACCGCAGTTGCGGAAGGCACTGCTAAAACGTATACCGTAGCTCACGGCTATGCGTATGAAACTCCTTACGCTCTTACAAACGGAACCTTAGTTACCTTTATAAGCGAAGCAGGCACCTATCAGGGCGTTGTAAACGGCGGCAAACTCACCGTTACCGCTCCCGCAGGCACTTATACCGCTGTTCTCGCAAATCACACTTCATTAAGCGTTGAAATTACCGAAGCCGCGGAAGAAGGCTCGCTTACCTTCATAAGAACTATTATTAAAGACACAAGCGCAACCGACCTTACCGCTGTAGACAACGGCAAAGACGGAGCTACCGTTTCCAACAAGAACAACGCTCTTTCCAACCCGCCCAAGTCTTACATTCAGATAGGCGACAAGATAAGCGGCAAAACCGTTTATACCATGACTCTTAAGGTTCCCTCTCTCGGATGGGGTTCCTGCCCGAGACTCTGGTTCTTCGACGAAGCAGACAGCTATAACTATTCTATGACTGAAAACATTGTCAACATAGTTATCTCCGGCTCGATCGAATTCAAACCGCAGAACTCCAACACCGCAAAAGTTGCTTCGACAAGCGTAGATATTCTCGTAATCGTCGAAGGCACCAAGGTTAACGTTTATGTAAAGGCTTCTTCCGCAGCGGAATATGTTCACGTAAACGCTAAGGGCGGAGCAACCGATTATACCTTGAACTTACCGTCGAACGTTAAGTTTATGGCGATCGGAGCAACCGACGGCAAAAAGACCTGGGATATGGCAAATATCAAGGCTTACGACGGCGCGAGAGTTGATGCGTTACTTCTTAATACCGCTTCGGTTGCTGCAGACAGCTCCGAACAGGCTGAAGTAGTTCTTTCAAAGACTACCGCTATTGCGAAGGGTGAAGAAGTTACCGCTACCGTAACTCTTAAAGATTCCGAAAACTATCAGATAGTTTCGGTATCGGTTAACGGAACCGTACTCACCGGCGAAGCAGGCGTTTACAAATTCAACGCCGACTCTTACGCTACTAACTATGTTGTTAAAGTAGTTACCGAAGCGACCGCTCACGAAGTAGCCGCTACCGCGCAGTACAAGTACGCTTACGAAAGCGACCTTTACAACATGGCGGACGGTACCGAACTTACCTTTAAGAGCGGTTCGATCCAGAAGACCGCTACCGTAAAAGACGGCAAACTCACCATAGCTCTTTCGAACGGAGAATACACCGTAAGCGGAGATCGCATTCAGTCTTTCGCTCTGGTTGTTACCGACGAAATAACTACTGCTAAGCTTGAAGCGAAGAGATTAACTCTTGTAGCTACCGACGAAAGCAAAATGACCATTACCGAGGACGAAAACGGCGCTACCGTTACGTTCAACGGAAAAACTTTCAAATCGGCTTACGCTCTTCTCCCGACTATTTCGGGCAAGACCGTTATAAAGGGTACTTACGTCGGAGCAGGATCCTGGGACGACAGCTTGGACTTCTTAAACGCTGACAAGACACAGAACGATTATCTTCTTAACATCGGTTCATGGGGTGAAGAAGGTAACTATACGGTTGACCTTAAATGGTTGAACGCAAGCGACACGACTACCGGCACTGCAAATAAGGAATCCGGAGTCTTCCAGGTGAAATTCGCTATCGTTATCGACGGAAACAGCATTACCGGATATTCTTCTGTTTTGAAAGCAGACGGAACTTGGGAAGAATACAAGACGAAGACCGGTCTCACGGCAAAAACTCTTTTGTTCGGATTTGCTTCAGGCGGAACAGGCGCTTGCTCGTTCAAAAACGTAACGATTGCGGCTCTTACCGGCGACTTCAACCCGAACGACTAACCAAACATACGAGGGGTTAAGGTGCAAGGCAGGTCTCAAAGGCTTAATTCAAGCCTTTGGGGCTTAGCCGAAACTTTCACCCTTAATACCAAAACTTACGCCCTGCGGGTTCTTCCCGCCGGGCGTTTTGTTTTA
>ENA-OYOM01000076-OYOM01000076.1-human-gut-metagenome-genome-assembly--contig:-NODE-76-length-9442-cov-24.711303_pt1 | contig 9442 bp, 1 predicted proteins | sample MGYA00244034_ERZ653178 | MGnify/ENA primary metagenome ERZ653178 (study PRJEB26926, sample SAMN06165428) | human gut metagenome | biome: ENVO:00009003; feature: ENVO:2100002; material: ENVO:00002003...
TCACTTTGCCACAGTGATCGCAGACGTGATCCTTATCCGCGTCCTCATGGTTGGAGATTGTCTTTCCGCAATAGTCGCAGATATGGTTGTTGTCCGCATCCTCATGGTTGGAGATTGTCTTTCCGCAGAGGTCACAGATGTGATCTTTGTCCGCGTCCTCGTGGTTGGAGATTACCTTTTCGCAATAGTCGCAGACGTGGTCTTTGTTTGCATCTTCGTGGTTGGAAATCACTTTGCCACAGTGATCGCAGACGTGATCCTTATCCGCGTCCTCATGGTTGGAAATCACTTTGCCACAGAGGTCACAGACGTGATCCTGATTCGCATCCTCATGGTTGGAGATTATATTTCCGCAAATGTCGCATATGTGGTTTTTATCCTCATCGGTGCAATTATCCGTTTCGATGCCTTCCGTACAGCCGTCTGCCGTGCATTGGCGGGTGTGTGTGCCGTCGCCGTTTGATGTCCATTCGCCGAAGGTATGCCCGTCGTTGACCGTTACGGTCATTTCGGCGGTGTTGCACGCCTTGTCGGTGACAACGATTTTCTGCTCGCCGTCCGCCGGAGAGAGGACAAAGCTGCCGGTTGCGTCAAGTGTGACCGCCGTGCCGTTTACGGTGACGGTGTCCACATATTTCTCGGTGATCGTCACCGTCTGCGCCTCGCAGTAGGTCTTGCCGTCCTCAATGCCGGTGATAACCGGGCTTGTGCCGTCAAGCACAATGCCGTCCGAGCAGATGTAGTCCGTATTGCCTGCATTATCGGTCAGTCTGACATAGATAATGTATTCGTTATCGGGGTCAATGCCGAACGGTGCGGTGTACGCTGTGAAGGTCATGCCGTCAAGCTCCGCTTTTGTCAATTCCTTATCTGACAGCAGATATTCAACCGTTACCGTTTCGCCGCTGTTGTCGGCGGCGTTTATCGTCACTGTCTGCGTGTCCTTAAAGAACAGACCGAAGGTGATATTGTTGAGGAACGCTTTCCAACTGTTCTCGTTGATTTTAATTTCGCCCGTGGGCTTTTCGCTGTCTTTCCACTGCGCGGTGACAGTTATATTCTCCGCAGGCATGGTTGTGGGAATCGCTTTATCCCAGCCGATAAAGGTGTAGCCCTCTCTTGTCGGGTCGGCAGGGGCGGTAATATTCGTGCCGTAGTCCTGCGTGATCGGAGCAATCTCGCTGCCGCCTGCGGTATCAAAGGTGATTGTGTACCGATTGATTTCCCACTGTGCCGTGATAGTAATATTCTCGGCAGGCATGGTCACGGGAATATCCCTATCCCAGCCGATAAAGGTGTAGCCCTCTCTTGTCGGGTTGGCGGGAGCGGTAATATTCGTGCCGTAGTCCTGCGTAATGGGTGCAATCTCGCTGCCGCCTGCGGTGTCAAAGGTGATTGTGTACCGATTGATTTCCCACTGTGCCGTGACAGTAATATTCTCCGCAGGCATGGTTTCGGGGATTTCCTTATCCCAGCCCTTAAAGGTATAACCTTTTCTTGTTGGGTTGTCAGGGGCGGTAATTTCCGTACCGTAGTCCTGAGTAATGGGTGCAATCTCACTTCCGCCGTTGGTATCAAAGGTTATTGTGTACTGATTGATTTCCCACTGTGCCGTGACAGTAATATTCTCGGCGGGCATTGTTTTGGGAATATCCCTGTCCCAGCCGATAAAGGTGTAGCCCTCTCTTATCGGGTCGGCAGGAGCGGTAATTGGTGTGCCGTAATCCTGCGTTATGGTAATATCCGCTTCGCCGTTTTCGGGCTTGACTGTGACGGTATATTGATTGATTTCCCACTTCGCCCAATATTCCTTGTTGCCCGTTTCGGTGTCGCCGATTGCCGTAACAGGAGAGCCAGTCAGATTTTCGTTGTAATACCAGCCCTTGAAGGTGTACCCGGTGCGCGTCACATCTGTCGGGAGTGTTGCACCCACGCCGTAGGTGTATTCGGTGACATTGCCGTTGTTGATCGTGCCGCCGTTCGTATTCAAGGTTACGGCATAGGTCGGGGCTGTCCACTGCACCGTCAGTTCCGTCACATCAGCAGGAACACTGGCACCGGGCGCGTAGAGCTTACCGTTGCTTCCGAGCCACATGAAGTAGCTGCCTGTATTTCCGTCCGGGCGGGTCAGACCGTCGGACGCAGGCGCGGTAAACTCGCTGCCGGTTTTCACAATGATTTGAATATCCTCGGAGCTATTACCCAGCTTGCCGCCGCCAAGGTCAAGGGTAACGACCTTCAGTCCGTCAGAACCCAGTGTGCCAGGGTTCAGGACTTCAAGGACGGGGCGGAAACCGAGGTAGACGTTCCGAAACGAGGACGAGGTGTAATACCAGAAGCGGGCCGAGTTGTACCCACGGTACGCCCGGAACGACTCGGCGGCAGAAGAAGTATCCTGTCCCCACGAATACATTTTATTCCAGTTTTGGATATATCCGCTGTTCTTGTTCAGCATCGTGTCCCATTCGTTGCTTTGGGGCACGCCGCGTTGGGAATCGCCCGAACCTGTAGAGATACTTCCCACAGACGGTGCGCGCAGGGTATAGTCCACGCCGCCGCTGGCATAATTTTTGCCGAAAATCAGACCTTCGTCATTCAGGCCACCCCAGCTAATCGTATGCGTTACGGCATAGTCCGCCACAAACAGGCTGTGGGGATATTTGTTCTGCTGTGCATACTCCTCGGTGGTTGCCGTCGCAGACGTGAGTTTGTAGGCTTCTATCGTTCCCACATAGGTAAAGGGAACATAGTGCAGCGACGTATCCGGCAAAGAAACCGCACCATCTGAGTTTCCGCCGTTTGCCGTTCCGGGAATATTCATCGCCGAAAGGTCAAAGTAATAGGTGTCGCCGGGTTTGAGGGAAAACTGTTCTGATAAAGCAAACTGCGCCGTGAGCTTGGTAACGTCCGCCGGAACGTTGTCGCCGGGCGCGTAGAGCTTGCCGTTGCTTCCGAGCCACATGAAGTAGCTGCCTGTATCTCCGGCCGGGCGGTTCAGACCGTCGGACGCAGGCGCGGTAAACTCGCTGCCGTTTTTCACGATGATTTGAATAGCATCGGAGCTGCCGCCGAGCGTTCCGCCGCCAAGGTCAAGGGTAACGACCTTCAGTCCGTCAGGACCCAGTGTGTCAGCGTTCAGGACTTCAAGGACGGGGCGGAAACCGACGTCCGGGCTGGAGTACGCAGCATTGATGCTGACCCAGATGCGGGCCGAATTGTACCCGCGAATCGCACGGTACGACGCGCCGCCAGAAAAAGCATCCTGTCCCCACGAATACATTCCATTCCAGTTTTGGATATATCCGCTGTCCTTATTCAGCATCGTGTCCCATTCGTTGCTTTGGGGCACGCCGCGTTCGGAATTGCCCGAACCTGTATAGTTACTTCCCACAGACGGTGCGCGCAGGGTATAGTCCACGCCGCCGGCGACATAGTCCTTGCCGAAAATCAGACTCGCAGTATCTAAGTTATTCCAGTTTACCTTATGCGTTACGGCATAGTCCGCCACAAACAGGCTGTGAGCGTATTTGTTCTGCTGTGCATACTCATTGGTGGTTGCCGTCTCCGATGTGAGCTTGTAGGCGTTCACCGTACCCACATAGGTGAAAGGCACATAGTGCAGGGTGCTGTCCGGCAGATCGCCGTTTCCCGTGCCGGGAATATTCATCGCTGATAGGTCAAAGTAATAGGTGCCGCCGGGGGTGAGGGAAAACTGCTCTTCCACCTGCTTTTCCACCGTCAGCGCAATGTCTGTGAAATTGCTTGCGTAGTCGGTTTTATAATCGCCGTTGTACTGCTCGCTGAAAACTTTTAAGGTATAGTTGCCGGGTGCAATATCAGACGGGATTTTGATTTCAACCGTTCCGCTTTCGGCAGTAGGCTGTGCTACTCTGCCATAATACTGTGCGCCGTTGTTATCCGCAATGATGGCAGAGATATATTCATTTGCCCCTGTGGTCGCTCCGCTGTAATTCAGCGTAATGGTATCGTCGGGGGCGGCATCGGCAGTTTTTTCCGTTACGGCAAAACTGCGGCTACTATCTAAAAGCGTCAGTTTCCACTCGTTTCCGCTGTATTCTGGAATCGGGGTCAATCCTCCGGCAGGCTTTCCGCCCACAACGGCGGATGTGAAGAGGACAGAGTTCAGATTTAAGTTAAAAGCGGGACGAACAGTCAGATGATTATTTTGCTTGCGGATAGAGATCCCAGAGTATTGGACAGAACCATCACTACTCACGATGGCGACATAAAAAGTCTTGGAGCTTAAAATCATTCGGTTCAGACTTATTATTATACCACTCACGATGGCGACATAAAAAGTCTTGGAGCCAGGGGAGCGCAGCCACCAACTGCTTGTCACCCAATTCGGATGCGCAGGATTCAAGGCACGCAGATCGTTGTTTACCGCAATAGCCTCTTTTGTGGAAAGCGGCCAAAATACAGCGTTATCCACCTGCCCTCCCGCTACACAGTCGGTATTTTCTCCGTTGTAACTTCCGCTTGTAAGCGCCCGTTTCTTTACGGCAGCATTTTCTTCTGTCGTCAGCTTTGCTGCAAGCGCATCTATCGCGGTTTTCAAATTACTCGGTGCGTATTCGTTGTATAATATGATATCGGCAAATGGTATAACTCCCATAGCGCCTGCCGCAAGCAGGGTAATATCCCCTTGTGCGCTTGTAACACCGCTTCCGTCATAGCCGATAACTCGCCATGCAGCGGGATTATTATCATGGTTTTGCCCAAAATACACAGTCGGTGCGGTCGCTGTGTTTACATTTTTATTCAGTGCGGTTGTGCCAAGCTGTACCGAGGCAGAGCCCTCTGCCCCAACCTCCTCGGCAAACGCGCTTATCGGCATAAGGCTCATCATTATACAAAAGACGAGTAAGATGCTAAGTATTCGTTTCTTCATTTCTTGCCACCTCCATTTTGCAATCTCAAACTATACTTTTTTCTTTTTCAGTACAATGTATAAGATTAAGCCGAGGTTGCCAAGCAGCGCAACTCCTGCAACAGAGCCTATTGCAACCAAAGCAGGTGAAGCTGCGGGTTCGGATATGTTTCCTTCGGATATGTTTCCGAAGCCTGCGGGAACGGCTACATCTGCCACCGCTTTCACACCGGTGTCTTTCTCACCAATCCACCAGTTGCCGTTTTCACCGATAAATGGGGTAAGACCGTCCTTGCCGTCCGCACCGACAACTTTACCAAGATTGACTACCTCGCCGTCGGTATAGGTGATAACAAGCTCGCCGTCTGCGTTGATCTCCGCTTTGGCTATTCCTATGCCGTCCTTACCGTCTTTGCCGTCAGAGCCGTTTGCACCATTTGTTCCGTTTGTTCCATTTGTTCCGTCCTTGCCGGTGTCGCCCTTAACGCCTTTGCCGCCCTTATCTCCGTCCTTACCGTCAACACCGTCTTTTCCGTCGGCACCATCCTGTCCGTCAGTGCCGGTGTCGCCTTTGTCGCCCTTTTGTCCGGCCTCACCTGTATCACCCTTCTCTCCGGTGGCTTTCACACCGAGGGATACCCATGTCTGTCCGTCGTCATAGGAGATATACCAGAAGTTATCATCACCTATTTTAAGCTTCGGCGTTACACCGTCTTTTCCGTCCTGACCGGGCGCACCTGTCTCTCCCGTGTCACCCTTGTCGCCTTTGTCACCCTTGTCACCTTTATCGCCTTTATCGCCCGTCAGCTCCGACAAGGCAATCAAATTATTCCAGGCAGAATCATCACTGTACTTCCACTGTATAAATCCATTATATACATTCAGTTCAATTTGTTTTCCATCTGCGCCGTCATTTCCCTTCAACTCGGAAAGTGATACAAGAACACGGTAAGCGTCATCACTTTCACCCTCATATCTCCACTGGATACTGTTGCCGTCACTGCGTAATTCTATTTCTCTGCCGTCCGATCCCGTAAAGGTTGAGAAGGTTTTGGTATTGGATAATGCCGATACCGTTCCGTTATTGCCGACAGAGGAAACCGCAAAGGTGTAGGTGGTATCCTCTTCCAGAGTATCGTATGTATATTCAAAGGTCGTGTCTGACAGCGGAGCATCAGTCACACGCACAAAATCGCCGTCATCCATACGCATCCAGATATGATACCCTGTATAGGGGCGTCTGCTGTCTGCAGTCGGTGCCTTCCAGGTGATTTTTGCACTTTGATTGTCTGTTACGGATACGCCTGTAAGTGTAGGTACGGGCGGTGCGGCACGAAGATTGGTCAGCACATATCCGAACACAGGAATCTTCTGATCTCCTGCCGTCCATGTGCGCATACCGAAATCCCAGGTAAAGCCGTATTGGCTCGAAACATCGTAGCCGATTCCGTAGGAGGCAAGGAGCGAACGGCGGTCGATGTTGTTTACCGTACCGCTGGCGCCGCTGCTTTCCGTCGTGGTGTAGACCGTACCTGTTGCTTTGCTGTAGCTCAAATCGATTACAAAACCCATATTGAATGCGTCTACGCCCCATGTGCTTTTCATCGAAGCGGAGAAGCCGTGAGCCATCTCAACTCCCTCGGCATGCTCAGATGTGGTAGCCCAGTCGTTCGTGATACTGCTTGCACCGAAGCCAAGCTCATATTTTTGCTTACTCAGCGACTCAAATTTCGAAACATAGTCGGCGGTAGTAGCGGTATTCGACCAATAGGCGAACGGGTCGCCCTCGGCGTTTTCCGGCAGTACATGGCTGTTCAGTATCGGCAAAGCCTTTGCCTTTCCCGCTGCAATGTCTTTCTTGTAGGTTTCGTTGTACAGTACCGCAAACTCATCGTAATACTCCCGGTCGAGCATGGTGTAAACCGGTTGCCCGGGGATCATCAGGGCAATGGTATTTCGCTCGCTGAGGTCAAAATCGCCCTTTTGCGGGTCATAAAGCGAGTAATAATAGGTTGTTGCCGGCACGCGGTACAGCACCACAGAATCGTTGCCTCCGGCATTGAATGAGGCACTGTATTCCTTAGAAAGGGTATCCTCGGTACTCTTTGTAAAATCCATGGTGTATCCGAGGGTCGCCTCGTATCTCCACACCTTCAGATCTCCCTGCGCGACGATGGACGCACCGAAGGAGGTGTTGTGCGATGAGGATTTCGTGTCCGAATAGCCTGAGGAGAAGGTGTAGGTGGTTGAGCCGTCGGAGAAATCAAGATCATAGTCACCGAGCTCCGAGAAATACGGAGCCGCCTGGAGCACCGCCTGCACCTGTGCATCGGAATATCCGTAGCCCTTGCCCTCATAGCGAGCAAACAGACCGTCTTTATTCACATCCGCCGCAAGCAGTATGCAGTTATACGGCATATCCCATGCTAGGTCGGCATCGTGGCAGAGCTTGGAAAACTCGTCCTTTTCGGCTGTCACTGTATACTTGCCGGCGACCGACAGCGTGCCGCTGCCGAAATCCTCGCCGTAGAAAACATCGGTGAACAGGTCGAATTTACGCGCCGAACCGCTTCCCTTTTGCCTTTCGGCGGCAAGCGCGATCACCTGCTCGCGGCCTTCCGTGTTGTGGTCAAAATTGCCTGCGATGACATCCTGATACCACCACCATCTCGCGCTTGAATTCTTTTCGCGCGCGGTGTCGCGCAGAAGATTAAGCGCGCCGTTCTGCTGAACCTCATACAGTCCGCCTGCGATCCATACCTGCTCCGGCGTACCTCTGCCGTTGATCGCAACGCTTGTCATAGCGGGCTTCGGCTTCACGCCCAGATCATTTGTTCCGTTTGCGGTATAACCGCTCATGGTGGTTTTCTGCACATTCGTTATTGACTTGTTCTGACCGTAATAAACGGCAAAGCCCATGTTTTCGTTGTCGGTTTTCTTGTCCCAGATAAAGCCCTTCTTCTTTTCTTCCCTGACTTCACGGAAATATCCGGCAATTATGATTTCCTGCCAGCCGTCGCCGTCGATGTCTCCCGCGGCAAGGTTTCCGTAGCGGATATGATCGTAGTAACGGCTGCCGTCCGCTTTTTCATCCTCGCGGTTCAGGGTCATCAGGGACTTTTGATCCACTCTTTTGAGGTTTCCGTTTTCGGCTTTGTATACCGAGAGCTTTGAAACAGCCTTACGGAAGGAATCGCCGGAAATCTCCTTGTCCCTGCCTTCGATCTTATCCGGCTCGGCAATGCCTGCGTACACGATAAGCTCATCGCAGCCGTCACGGTCAATATCCGCCGAGACAAGCGACTTCGTGATCTGGTCGCGCTCATACAGAGTCGTGTTCCAGCCGTCGAAATAGGCATTGCCGCTGCCCTTGGATTTGACAAACGATTTTCTTGAAAGTCCCTGCTCTCCGGCAATTCCCGTGCCGGCGATTCCCCATAAATCATCATTGCCGACGTAGGTGATAACGGCGGTCATCTTTCCGTCACCATCATAGTCGCCCGCCGTGACATTGAAATAGTGGCGGAATTCCTGGTATTCCAGCTCGCCGTAACCGGGTTTCTTGCACGCCCACATCGGAGCGTCGGCAATTTTCTGAAGCTCGGAGCGCTTGTTGTTTACAAGGTTTTGTACCCAGTAGCAGATCTTCGCAGTGTTCTTGGAATTATCCATATCGCAAAGACCGACAAAGATAGCATGATCGTTTCTGCCCGTGCCGAGTGGGTCGTAAGCTGTTCCAACAGCAAATGCAACATTATCGACAGCAGAAACCCGATGGGCACTCGGTGTACATTCGGCAATGTTGATACCGAAATTCCACTTACTGTATACCTTGGTATGATCCTGCGCCGCCTGCCCCTCTGCGTTGCGATAGCTGTAAATGATCGGCTCATACCATGGGGTGATGGCAAAGGGCTGACCCTTTTTTGTGCCGTACGGGTTGCTTTCATCCTCTGCCCATCCGATCGGTGGGGTTGTGTCGGGTGTGAGCAGTGTGCCGTATGCACTCGAGTCGGATGCCGATACTCCCATAGTGGCATAGCTCATAATAGGTAAAGCAACACACATCACCATACATAGGGTGAGCAGGGTACAGAGTATTCGTTTTTTCATTTTCCGTTTCCTCCCTTCAAATATTGTGAACGGTATTTATCCGCAAACAGAGCGACACCCTGTTTTAAGACCTCCATTTGGGTTTTTAAATAATATTCATCCTCAAACATAGCATAGTGTACACAGGCACGAACAAATATAAAAATCAGCGGTGTAATCACCGTGTACGGAATACCGATTTTCGGCTCCAACCGCTTGGCATATTCGGTATAGCGCTCATTCACTCCCTCAAAGAATTTCTTGCCGTGCTCAATATATTTCGGATGAGTATAGACCTGATACATCAGCCGATATTTTTTGCCGTGCTTCTTTGCGGTCCAATACGGAACCTCTCTCACAAATCGGACAACATCATTCGGGTCGGTGGGGGCTTTTTCCATAAAATCATCCTCAACCTTTTCCATACAGTATGCAGTTGATTCAATAATCAGTTCATCC
>ENA-OYOM01000078-OYOM01000078.1-human-gut-metagenome-genome-assembly--contig:-NODE-78-length-9383-cov-21.493675_pt1 | contig 9383 bp, 8 predicted proteins | sample MGYA00244034_ERZ653178 | MGnify/ENA primary metagenome ERZ653178 (study PRJEB26926, sample SAMN06165428) | human gut metagenome | biome: ENVO:00009003; feature: ENVO:2100002; material: ENVO:00002003...
TGCTGAGTATTCGACACTCTTACCGAGAAGGTTCTGACGGAAACGACCCTGCTTACCCTTGAGTGAGTCGGAGAGTGACTTGAGGGGACGGTTGGCCTCGGTCTTGACAGCCGATGACTTGCGTGAGTTGTCAAGCAGTGAGTCGACAGCTTCCTGAAGCATACGCTTCTCATTGCGAAGAATCACTTCAGGGGCCTTAATCTCAATGAGTCGTTTCAGACGGTTGTTACGTATTATGACACGACGGTAAAGGTCGTTAAGGTCGGAAGTTGCGAAACGTCCACCATCCAGCGGCACAAGCGGACGCAATTCCGGGGGAATCACAGGCACAGCCTGAAGAATCATCCACTCGGGCTTGTTGCGGTGCTTGGAGGCACGGAATGACTCCACAATCTGGAGACGCTTGAGCGCCTCGGTCTTACGCTGCTGCGAACCGTCGGTGTTGGCGCGGTGACGCAACTCATAGGACAGCGAGTCGAGGTCAAGACGTGTGAGCAGGTCGTAGATTGCCTCAGCACCCATCTTGGCGATAAATTTATTGGGGTCGGAGTCGTCAAGCAGCTGGTTGTCCTTGGGGAGCTCATCAAGCACCTTGAAGTACTCTTCCTCCGAGAGAAGGTCGAGTTGCTGGAGGCCTTCGGCAGCTCCGGGCTGTATAACGACGTAACGTTCGTAATAGATTACGGCATCGAGCTTCTTGGAGGGTAATCCGAGAAGATAACCGATCTTGTTGGGCAAAGAGCGGAAATACCAGATGTGAGCCACGGGCACAACAAGCTTTATGTGACCCATGCGTTCACGGCGCACCTTCTTCTCAGTGACCATAACACCGCAACGGTCGCACACAATGCCTTTGTAACGGATGCGCTTGTACTTTCCGCAGTGACATTCATAGTCCTTTACAGGACCGAATATCTTCTCGCAGAACAGACCATCGCGCTCAGGCTTGTAAGTGCGGTAATTGATGGTCTCAGGCTTGAGCACCTCACCGCTTGACTTCTCAAGAATCTCTTCAGGCGAAGCGAGGCCTATTGAAATCTTGGAGAAACCGGTTTTTGATTTATTGTCTTTTCTAAAAGCCATATTTTGTATTGTCCTTTCTTACAAATGATTATTACTGCTCTAAGTTGATGCTCAGACCAAGACCGCGCAACTCGTGGAGAAGCACATTGAGTGACTCGGGGATACCTGCCGGTGGCATAGCCTCACCCTTGACAATAGCCTCATAAGCCTTGCTACGTCCATTGACATCATCACTCTTGATGGTCAGAATCTCCTGAAGAATGTGGGATGCGCCGAATGCCTCAAGCGCCCAAACCTCCATCTCACCAAAACGCTGACCACCGAACTGAGCCTTACCACCGAGCGGCTGCTGAGTGATAAGTGAGTACGGACCGATACTACGTGCGTGCATCTTATCCTCAACCATGTGGCCGAGCTTAAGCATGTAGATGACACCTACAGTAGCGGGCTGGTCGAAACGCTCACCGGTACCACCATCGTACAGATAAGTCTTACCGTAGCGCGGAAGCCCTGCTTTGTCAGTCCATTCGTTCAGGTCATCAAGGCTGGCACCATCGAAGATAGGTGTTGCGAACTTTTCGTCGAGGATAGCTCCTGACCAACCGAGGACTGTCTCGAAAATCTGTCCAAGGTTCATACGAGAAGGCACACCCAGCGGGTTAAGCACGATATCTACCGGAGTACCGTCGGCAAGGAAAGGCATATCCTCCTGACGCACGATGCGCGACACGATACCCTTGTTTCCGTGACGGCCTGCCATCTTGTCACCCACGCTTATCTTACGTTTCTTGGCCACATATACCTTAGCCATCTGCATGATGCCTGAGGGCAGTTCATCGCCTATCGAGATATCGAATTTCTTGCGGCGAAGCTCTGCGTCAATCTCCTTCGACTTGCGGAGATAGTTAACGATAGTGGCGCGGATAAGCTCATTCTTGTGGGTGTCGTTGGTCCACTTCGAAAGGTTGACAGTGTCATAGTTGATGCTCTTCAGGGTAGCCGGAGTGAACTTGGCACCCTTAGCGATGATGTCGGCACCGAGGAAGTCCTTCACACCCTGCGAAGTCTTGCCTTCAGTGAGCACCATGAGCTTGTCAACGAGTATATCCATCAATTCGGCCTGCTTAGCTTCATACTCCTCGTCGAGCTTGGGAAGCTGAGCGTTGGCACTCTTCGATTTCTTCTTTTTGGCGGCACGTGAGAAAAGATTGGTGCCGATAACCACACCTTTGAGCGAGGGGGTAGCCTTCAATGAAGCATCCTTCACATCGCCGGCCTTGTCACCGAAGATGGCACGGAGCAGCTTCTCCTCAGGAGTGGGGTCAGACTCTCCCTTGGGAGTAATCTTACCGATCATGATATCGCCCGGAGCCACGTGAGCACCGACCCGGATTATACCACGCTCGTCAAGGTCCTTGGTAGCATCCTCGCTGACATTGGGGATGTCGTTTGTCAGTTCCTCCATACCACGCTTGGTCTCGCGCACCTCGAGAGAATACTCATCGACGTGTACCGAGGTGAGGATATCCTCACGCACCACGCGCTCATTAAGCACGATGGCGTCCTCGTAGTTGTAACCCTTCCAGGGCATGAATGCCACTTTCAGGTTGCGGCCAAGGGCAAGCTCGCCATTTTCTGTTGAGTAACCCTCAGTCAAAATCTCACCGGCAGTCACACGCTGACCCTTCTCGCAGATAGGACGAAGGTCGATAGTGGTGCTCTGGTTGGTCTTGCGGAACTTAGGTATATGATATTCCTTGACAGCATCTTCAAAGGCCACAAACTCCTCATCGGCTGTGCGGTCATAGCGGATACGGATCACCTTGGCGTCCACAAACTCGATGACACCGTCGCCTTCGGCGGTAATCTGAGTGCGTGAGTCGCGGATGAGCTGACCCTCAAGGCCTGTTCCGACGATAGGAGCCTCGCTGCGAAGCAAGGGCACTGCCTGGCGCATCATGTTTGAACCCATCAACGCACGGTTGGCGTCGTCATGTTCAAGGAACGGAATCAATGATGCGGCGATTGAGGCAATCTGTGTAGGCGACACATCCATCAGGTCAACCTCACCGGGAGCGACAATCGGGAAGTCGGCATCAAGACGAGCCTTCACACGGTCGCGGACAAATGATCCGTCGGGGTTCAGCGGAGCATTACCCTGTGCAATCACCTTGCCCTCCTCTACCTCAGCGGTGAGATAGATTACCTCGTCATTGTTGATGTTGACCTTGGCGTCCTCAACCTTGCGGTAGGGAGTCTCGATGAAGCCGAGGTCGTTAATCTTCGCGTAAACGCAGAGTGAAGAAATAAGACCGATGTTAGGACCTTCAGGAGTCTCGATAGGACACAGACGTCCGTAGTGGGTATAGTGTACGTCTCGCACCTCGAAGCCTGCACGCTCGCGCGACAGACCGCCGGGGCCAAGGGCCGACATACGGCGCTTGTGAGTCATCTCGGCAAGCGGGTTGGTCTGGTCCATGAACTGCGACAGTGCGTTGGTACCAAAGAATGTATTGATTACCGAAGAGATTGTCTTCGCATTAATCAGGTCAATAGGAGTGAAATCTTCATTATCACGCACATTCATACGTTCACGTATGGTACGCGACATACGGGCCAGACCTACACCAAACTGGTTGTAGAGCTGCTCGCCAACCGTGCGCACACGGCGGTTGCTCAAGTGGTCGATGTCATCGACATCGGTCTTTGAGTTGATAAGCTCGATAAGGTACTTGATGATGGCGATGATATCCTCCTTGGTAAGGACCTTCACATCCATCGAAGTGCCGAGGCCGAGCTTCTTGTTGATACGGTAACGGCCCACCTCGCCGAGGTCATAACGCTTCTCCGAGAAGAAAAGGTTGGTGATAACCTCACGAGCCGACGCGTCATCCGGTGGCTCCGCGTTGCGCAGCTGCCTGTATATATATTGTATAGCCTCCTTTTCAGAGTTACTTGTATCCTTCTGGAGGGTATTGAAGATAATCGAGTAATCGCTTGAAGTGGCATCCTCCTTGTGCAGGAGCACAGTCTGGACACCTGAGTTGATGATTTCATCGATATGCTCCTCTTCAAGCACAGTCTCACGCTCAATCACGACCTCATTACGCTCGATGGTGACAACCTCGCCGGTATCCTCGTCCACGAAGTCCTCAGTCCAGGTCTTCAGCACACGGGCGGCAAGCTTGCGGCCCACAGCCTTCTTGAGATTGGTCTTATTGACCTTAATCTCCTCGGCGAGACCGAATATCTCAATGATATCCTTATCGCTCTCAAGGCCGATCGCACGAAGCAAGGTAGTGACAGGGAGTTTCTTCTTACGGTCGATGTAAGCATACATCACATTGTTGATGTCAGTGGCAAACTCTATCCAAGAACCACGGAACGGGATGATACGTGCCGAATAGAGCTTGGTGCCGTTGGCGTGGGTGCTCTGACCGAAGAAAACGCCGGGCGAACGATGAAGCTGCGACACGACTACACGCTCGGCACCGTTAATCACAAAGGTACCTTGAGCTGTCATATAAGGGATAGGCCCGAGGTATACGTCCTGAATCTTCGGAGCGAAGTCCTCATGATCAGGGTCGGTACAGTATAGCTTGAGCTTAGCTTTGAGAGGCACACTGTAGGTAAGTCCCCTTTCAAGACACTCCTCGATCGAATAGCGTGGCGGATCGATGTAGTAGTCAAGGAACTCGAGCACATAATTGTTGCGGGTATCCACTATAGGGAAGTTCTCCGCAAAAACTTTATACAGGCCCTCATTGTTTCTTTTTTCCGGAGGGGTGTCGAGCTGTAGGAAGTCCTGAAACGACTTCAGCTGCACCTCAAGGAAATCGGGGTAAGGAAGCGGGTTCTTTACCGAAGCGAAATTTATACGTGGTTTTTTTAAAGAGACTGACATTTAGAAAAAACGTTAAGAGAAACTCAACTTAAATTATAGCACAAAAAGGTTAAGAATCATCATTAAAATGATTCTTAACCTATCTACCTGATTAACAGGCAATATTATTTAAGTTCAACTTCAGCGCCAGCTTCTTCCAACTGCTTCTTCAGACCTTCAGCGTCAGCTTTGGCGAGACCTTCCTTAACTGTGCTGGGAGCACCGTCAACGAGTTCCTTAGCTTCCTTCAAGCCAAGGCCGGTGAGTTCCTTAACAAGCTTAACAACTGCAAGCTTGCTTGCACCTGCTGACTTAAGGATTACATCGAAAGAAGTTTTCTCCTCAGCTGCGGGAGCACCAGCAGCAGGACCGGCTGCAACAGCAACAGCTGCGGCTGCGGGCTCGATGCCGTATTCTTCTTTGAGGATCTGAGCAAGTTCGTTTACTTCTTTTACTGAGAGGTTAACTAATTGTTCTGCAAAAGCTTTTAAATCTGCCATTTTTGTATGATTTAATTGAGTTATTTTTCTTAATAATTTTGATTACTTGTTGGAGAGTGTCTCCAGGATGCCATGCAATTTGGTTCCGCCCGAAGTAAGAGCCGAAACGACATTCTTGGCCGGTGACTGAAGAAGAGCCACAACATCGGCGATAAGCTCGTTCTTGCTCTTGATGCTTGCAAGAGTGTCAAGCTGGTCAGCGCCAACATAAACGGTTTCTTCCACGTATGCAGCCTTGAGTCGAGGCAGTGTAGCGTCTTTATTGCCCTTGAGGACATCCTTGAGCAATTTTGCGGGAGCGTTTCCTACATTTGAAAACATGACAGAAGTCGCGCCCTTCAAAGAAGGATATAGTTCAGAATATTCACCACCGACCTTTTCGAGAGCCTTGTGGAGAAGTGTATTCTTAACTACGAGGAGCTTGATGTCAGCACCGTAGCACGCACGACGGAGCGAGCTTGTCTGCTCAGCGTCAAGACCGGCGGTCTCAACAAGGTAGAAACAAGAATACTCCTTGAGTGTCTCGGCGATTTTGTCTATAATAATACCTTTATCTTCCTTTCTCATTTTACGTAGTCATTAAAGGGTTAGGCATCGATTGACTTAGAGTCAACCTTGATACCGGGACTCATAGTGCTCGAAAGATAAATACTCTTAATATAGGTGCCCTTTGCAGTCGCAGGTTTGAGACGGATAAGAGTGTTGACAAATTCACGTGCATTGTCTCTCATCTGCTCGGCGGTAAATGATACCTTGCCGATTGAAGAGTGAACGATACCGTTCTTGTCGACCTTGAAGTCAATCTTACCCTTCTTAACCTCCTCAACAGCCTTAGCAACATCGTTGGTCACTGTACCGCTCTTGGGGTTAGGCATCAGGCCACGCGGACCGAGGATACGGCCGAGTGCACCGATTTTACCCATGATAGCGGGCTGAGTGATGATAACGTCAACATCGGTCCAGCCACCTTTGATCTTTTCGATATACTCTTCAAGACCTACATAGTCAGCGCCGGCAGCCTTGGCAGCAGCCTCGGCATCGGGATTACAGAGCACCAGCACGGTAGTCTGCTTTCCGGTTCCGTGAGGCAGTGTCACAACGCCACGCACCATTTGATTAGCTTTACGGGGATCTACGCCAAGACGTACATCGATATCGAGAGAAGCGTCAAACTTGGTAAAGGTCACTTCCTTTACTTTCTCGGCAGCCTCTGCTAAAGAGTAAGCCTTCCCAGCTTCAATCTTCTGTAAAGCCAACTTTTGATTCTTAGTAAGTTTACCCATGTCAATTGAAGTTTATTTAGTTATTTGCAGGGAAAGCTCCCTTTACGGTGATACCCATGCTCCTGGCTGTACCGGCAACCATACGCATTGCCGACTCAACGGTAAAACAGTTCAAATCGGGCATTTTGTCTTCAGCGATTGCCTTCACCTGATCCCAGGTAATCTCGCCCACCTTTTTACGGTTAGGCTCGGCTGAACCGCTCTTGAGCTTGGAAGCCTCAAGAAGCTGAATAGCCACGGGAGGGGTCTTGACAATGAAGTCAAAGCTCTTGTCGGTGTAATAAGTGATTACAACCGGAAGCACTTTGCCTGCCTTGTCCTGGGTGCGGGCATTGAATTGCTTGCAAAACTCCATGATGTTGATGCCCTTAGAACCCAGTGCGGGACCTACTGGCGGCGATGGATTTGCTGCTCCACCTTTAATCTGCAATTTGATCTGTCCAGCAATTTCTTTAGCCATTTCTTAATACAAATTTTTGGTTGGGTTAAATGTGAAAACCGACAAAAAGCTCGTAACCGCTATTTTGCCAATTCACGCTCTACTTGCGAAGCCTCCAGCTCGAGGGGGGTGCTGCGGCCAAATATCTTCACTTCCACCTTCAGCTTGCGTTTCTCCGGATCGAGATCGACGATCTCACCATTGAAACCACTGAAAGGACCGAAAGTGACCTTGACATGCTCGCCGACAAGGAAGTCGCCGAAACCGTCGTCATTGGCCTCATTAATCTCATCAGCAGCGCCCAACATGCGCATAACCTCGCTCTGACGGAGTGGCTCTGGCTTGCTTGCCTTGTCACGTCCGCGGAGGAAGTCAATCACATTGGTCGTGTTGCGAAGTTCATGCATTACTTCGCCCTGAAGATCAGCCTCGATAAACACGTAACCGGAATAGAGATTGCGTTCTTTCACAACTCTCTTGCCGTTACGGGTTGTCACAACTTTCTCAGTGGGAATCAACACTTGTGATACGTAGTTGCCTAAGTCGGTGTTCTTGATTGCAGCATCAAGGAGTTCCTTTACTTTAGCTTCTTTTCCTGATATCGCACGAAGCACATACCATTCTTTTTTTCTTTCAGCCATTGCGCACTACGTATTAAGCATTAAAGACTGTAGATAAAATGCATGAAGTAGTTGATAATCTGATCAAAAACAAGAATTATCAGTGCTATGATAACGGAAGCGATAAGCACGATACAACTGCTCTTAATCAACTGACTCTTGGTAGGCCAAGAAGTCTTATATCGAAGTTCGGTATAAGACTCCTCTATGTCCGTAAGTAATTTTAATTTCTTCATTTTCTTTATTTTTGCACGGGACGAGAGACTCGAACTCCCGACACCCGGTTTTGGAGACCGGTGCTCTACCAACTGAGCTAGTCCCGTTTATTATCGGGCCTCATAAAGAGACCCGATATTATCGATTATTAGTCGAGGATTTCAGTGATCTGACCAGAACCTACGGTGCGGCCACCTTCGCGGATAGCGAAACGAAGACCTGCATCACAAGCCACCGGGTTGATAAGCTCAACGATGATCTCTACGTGGTCACCGGGCATTACCATTTCTACACCTTCCGGAAGAGTGATCTCACCGGTCACGTCAAGTGTACGGATGTAGAACTGAGGACGGTAGTGGTTGTGGAACGGAGTGTGACGGCCACCTTCCTCTTTCTTGAGGATATAGACAGAAGCCTTGAACTTGCTGTGGGGCTTAACAACTCCCGGGTGGCAGATTACCATACCACGCTTGATATCTTTCTTGTCGATACCGCGGAGAAGAAGACCTACGTTATCACCAGCCTCACCCTGATCAAGAAGCTTGCGGAACATTTCCACACCGGTTACAACCGACTTCATATCAGCGCCAAGACCCATGATCTGAACTTCGTCACCCACCTTAACAACGCCAGTCTCGATACGACCGGTAGCCACAGTACCGCGGCCGGTGATTGAGAACACGTCCTCAACAGGCATAAGGAAGGGTTTATCTACGTCACGGGGAGGCAGGGGAATCCATGCGTCAACAGCGCTCATAAGCTCCATTACCTTCTCAACCCACTGGGGCTCACCGTTAAGCGCGCCAAGGGCAGAACCACGGATGATAGGAGTATTGTCGCCATCATATTCGTAAGAAGAAAGAAGGTCACGCATTTCCATCTCAACAAGGTCGAACATCTCTTCGTCGTCAACCATGTCACACTTGTTCAGGAATACAACGATACGGGGAACGTTCACCTGACGAGCGAGAAGGATGTGCTCACGAGTCTGGGGCATAGGACCGTCAGTTGCAGCAACTACGATGATAGCACCATCCATCTGAGCAGCACCGGTTACCATGTTCTTTACATAGTCGGCGTGTCCCGGGCAGTCAACGTGAGCATAGTGACGGTTCTCAGTCTCATACTCAACGTGAGCGGTGTTGATTGTGATACCACGCTCTTTTTCCTCGGGAGCGTTGTCAATCTGGTCGAATGACTTAACTTCAGAAAGACCCTTTTCTGCAAGCACCTTGGTGATAGCTGCGGTCAAAGTAGTCTTACCGTGGTCAACGTGACCAATTGTACCGATGTTAACATGCGGTTTGGTTCTTTCGAATTTCTCTTTAGCCATAACTGTTTTGTTATTTATTGTTTGTTGAAATTACTTCTTTTACACAGATACCGCGAAAGCGACAGCGCATTCGTGGCCTGCAAAGC
>ENA-OYOM01000079-OYOM01000079.1-human-gut-metagenome-genome-assembly--contig:-NODE-79-length-9368-cov-11.132825_pt1 | contig 9368 bp, 9 predicted proteins | sample MGYA00244034_ERZ653178 | MGnify/ENA primary metagenome ERZ653178 (study PRJEB26926, sample SAMN06165428) | human gut metagenome | biome: ENVO:00009003; feature: ENVO:2100002; material: ENVO:00002003...
TTAGTATAGCATATATAGTAGAATGTGTGAATACATTTTACCATATATATTTCAATTTTTTCAAATAACTTGTACTTTTCTGTAACAAATTAACAATAGCTACACCAGAAAGCACCTGTTTTTGTGCCCTCTGGTGTCAGAAATTATCGTTTCAGATTAACCAGTTCCTCAAGTAAGGTATCCGAAACTGTAATGATACGTGAGTTAGCCTGAAAACCACGCTGTGTAATGATCATCTGGGTAAACTCGTTGGAAAGATCAACATTTGACATCTCAAGTTCACCACTTGTCATGGAACTTCCGTCTGCGGAAATCTCCACACCAACACCATCAAACTCACCGGAGTTTAAAGTTGTCTTGTAGCAGTTATCTCCTACTTTTTCAAGACCAGATGCATTTGCAAACTGTGCAACGGCAATCTGTCCTAAAAGTTCTGTATTACCGTTATCGTATGTACCGAAAATCTTACCACTGTTATCTACAGACAGACCGATCAGAGAACCTAATTCCTTTCCTTTTCCAGTTCTTCCATCTTCCGCGCTGCCGCCTTCCAGTACTGCGGTTGATTTTCCACCGTTTTCTGCATCACGCAGCTGTGAGAAATCAATAGAGATATTAGAAAACTGTGTTCCAAGTGCACTCATATTTAAGCTGACGCTGTTTGCGATATTTGTGCCGGCACGGTTACCAATTCCTGTAAATGATCCATCTGCTGTATTGAAGTGGATACCATAGTCCGTTGTATCGCCACTGATGGTCAGGACACCGTTTGTTACCGTTGCCGTTGCAGTACCTGCAGTAAGTCTTGCACTCATGGAGTCAGAAATACCATAAACCTGTTTCAGAGAATATGTATTGCCATCTGCATCGGTAAACTGTCCGTTTGCAAATGTCAGTTCCTTTCCAGTGTTGTCATTTCCATAATATACTTTTCCAGTTGCTGTCTCCAGATAAAATCCCTTGGAAACCTCATCATAAGTAGATAATGTTACATTTGTTTCTGAATTTCCAAAGATCTGATTCAGTGCTACATTACTGGTTGCAGGATCATAAAATACCTTTCCGTCACTGTCTAAGATGTTTTCCAGTTCGATGGAGTACTCACCATCCACACCAAGTGATTTCATATTAAAACGTGCAGTGTAAGCATATCCTAAGTTGTCATAGAATGTTAATGTTTTAACCAGTCCCTTATCACTTGTGATATCAGAGTCGTTCTTATCTACAACACCTGACATATTTGCCATTGTGGTTGACTCCGGATCTGATGTCAGGTTGGAAGCCTGCATGATACGAAGTGCAGAAACGGTATCCTTACGGATTGACCCGGTATCCGGATCTACCTGCCATCCCATAACAGTGTAACCGGTAGATGTCATACATAAGTTTCCAGAACCATCTACATAGAAAGAACCGGAACGTGTAAATACGTTTTCTGAACCGTTATTTACGATAAAGAAGTTGGTTGTTGACATATCGGATAAACGAATATCAAACGGGTTACCGGTTGTCTCGGCTGCACCTGCATTTGTGATGCTGATGTTGGTGGCACCGGTTGTAACACCAAGACCGATCTGTTTTGCATTCACACCACCGACACCGGTTGCTGCATTTGCACCGGATGCATTGGATGTGGTTTGGTATAAAATATCCTGGAATGTTACAGAAGATGACTTAAATGCTACAGTATTTACGTTGGCGATATTGTTACCAATAACGTCCATTTTTGTCTGATGTGTCTTAAGACCTGACACAGCAGAGTACATTGATCTCATCATAGTTGAAATGACCTCCTAAATTTTCATGCCGCTCCTGCCCTCTGTCAATCGGACAGGTATTCGCCCCCATAAAGGTCCAGCTACATTATTACGGCACCATCAATATTGGTATAAATATTTTCATCTGACTCATTCTGGTTCATCGCAGTTACCACGGTTTTGTTGGGTACATTTACAATGAATGCCAGTGAATCAACAATCACTAATGATTCTCGGATTCCCTTTTCGCTTGCTTTCTGAACTCCCGACTCCAAACGCTCACTCTGCTCCTGTGAGAGATTGATATTACGGTTTTCCAATCGCATCGCTGCATGTTTGGAAAATTTCAGTTCCTCACTGCCAGTAACTTCCTGTTTCTGTTTTAATATTTCCTCAAAAGAGATACCTTTTTCTGAAACTGCAGTATCCGTGCTTTTTTGGTTCAGATACTGGTCAGTGACCTGCTCAATGGAAGCAAAACGGTTACTGATCTTGTTCATGTTTTTCTCCTTTAATCTGATGTACTGCCTGACGTTGAACTGCTACCTGATGTGCTGCTGTCTGTGGAACTGCTGTCGGATGAGCTGTCGCTTCCGGTAAGCTCTGCCATTTTTGCAACCAGTGCCTTATATTTTGTCAGTGCATCGGATGTAATATAAGATTTCTGGTAAGATGTCATTGCCTGATATACTTTTGTCAGATTTTCCACATCCGTCTTGTCAGAAAGTGTCAGCTGTGCTGCACTTGGTAATTTGGAAACCTGTGTTGAGAATGCGTTTGCAACGGTAACTGCCTCAACATATTCGGAGTCTGCAACCTGATATACATCAGATAAATTGTAAAGACTTCCATTGACACTTACCATCTGGTCTCCGTTTTCTTTCTGAACATAATCTACAAATCCCTCTACTGAAGTGGTAACACCGGTAGATGAAGTTGTTTTAATGATGACATACTGACCAACCAGACTGTTTGCATTACTGCTCTCAATGGTGCTCTGCATGGATAAGGTTGCCTCCATCTGTGAGAACGTCGCCAACTGTGCTACATACTCGGTATTACTGGTCGGCTCCAACGGATCCTGATACTGCATCTCTGCACATAAGAGCTGTAAGAACTGGTCATATCCCATATCATTGCTGTTCTCAGTTTTCTTGGATGAGGTAGAAGATGTACTCTCTACGATCTTTCCGTTTTCTACTGCCTGTACTAATGCCATGTTTTCTCTCCTTTCTTTTATTATGCGGTGTAATCAATGGAATTTCCATGATCCGCCATCATCTGTGCCACCAGAGTCTCCTCTTCGGACATCACACCTGCTAATTCATCTAAATCGGATAAATTCAGCCTGCGCATCTTTCCTGAAGATTTTTCCTGCTCTCTTGCCTGTTCCTCTTCCTGTTTTGCATTCTGCTCCAGATTTCGTTCAAACTCATGGCTTCCAACGGTCACTTCCACGGCATCAACTTTTACGCCTGCCTGGTTCATGTTCTGTTTCAATTCCACGATCTGAGCCTCTAAAGCCTCTTTTACATACTCATTCTGAGCGGTAATATGAGCAGAAACATTGCCCTCTTTTGCTGTAATTTCAATGTAAATCTTTCCGAGATTTTCCGGATTTAACTGCATTTCCATAGTGCTCTGCGTATTGGATACATTTACTTTTGTATACTCTACGATCTGCCGGATGATATTTTCTGTATCAAGCTGTCTCGTAAACTCTGGTACTGCCTCCATCTGCTGTGCACCGATCTGCTGTGTGTGATCAGAAACAAAGGCTCCGGATGCCTGCGCTGCATGGTTTCCCTGCTGGTTTAAATTGCTCTGTGACTGCTGTCCTCTCTGATCGGTCTCTTTCTCTGTCATCTGTTCGGTTACAGGCTCCTCCGTTGTCACCTCATCTACGGTTTTTTCTGAGTCAGCTGCTTTTGTGTCATCATCCTCGGTCTGTGTTGTCACACGTTCCAGTTCTGACGTTTTTTCCGTTGTATCTTTGGAAACTTCAACAACCGTCTCTCCCTCAGATGCGGTCTTAACTGCTCCTGACTGTGTCTCATCTGCCACCTGGGTTTCGGCTGCAACAGGTTCTGTAACTGCCATATCACCGGTAACCATCTCTGACTCTGTCTGACTCTGGCACATCTGCTGTAATTCCTCTGCTGTTACACTAAGCTCTGTCAGCATTGCTTCGGTCAATGTGTTTACTTCATTCAAAACCGTAAGAAACCCTTCATTGCAAAGTAACTGTCCCATATCCTCACAGCCGGTAAGTTCCATGATCAATCCTGCAAGCTGTCTGGTATCCATCAGATCTGCTGCTGTCATCCCCAGTTGTTCCATTGCTTTTGTAATCTGCTCATCGGTTACGCCCAATTCTTCTTTCAGAACTTCTTTTACATCGCTTTCATATGTATCCATCCTGTCTTTTGACTGACTGATCTTTGCACTGTCAATACCGTCTGACTGCTTTCTGATGCTGTTGTCTTTGTACTGAAACTGCTCATATCCATCTGTCTTTGAAGCATCTGCCAACCTGGTAAGTCTGCTCTCATATCCGTTCTGATTTCCGGAATAAGAACCTGTCCCTACCTGTGTTGTCATCTGGCTCATCACCTGTGCAAATTGAAGTTTTAAGTCATCCTCCTTTGAACCGGTCACACTGCCTGACTGTCCTGCTGACAAAATTCCTGCCACACTAGTAATACTGCTACCCACGTTTTTCCTCCTTTCTCTGTGTTGCATCACTTCGCAACAAAATATTTATTCTGAAGGTTTCATGATCTCCGTTACCTTTGCTGCGGTATTGGAATCCATTTTACCCAGAATATCGGCTCTTGACTGAGCATCCATATTCTCTAAGATCTCTGCCACTAATTTCAGATTATTTGTCATCGTGTCAAAGATTGCTGCCGCCTCTTTTGGTTTCATGGAGGAATATGTCTTTACATACTCATCAATTTTTTCATCTGCGGCAGTCTGCTCTACAACCTGCTTATAAAGTACTTCTGCATTTGCAGGATCGATGCTTTCGTAATATTTCTTATATTCTTCTATATCGGGTGCTACGTCAGAAAAAACAACATCTTCGTAAAAACTCTGCTTTTCCTGTTCAAATGCAGCCTCGTCCTCTTTGTATTTCTGCAGTTCCTGTGCCTGTGCCTCTAACTGTGTGATGTACTCGGCATTTTCTGTATTTCCGCTCTGCGCTTCTGCAAGTGCGATCTCAAGTTCTTTGATTTTTGCTACAGCTTCATCCATAGAGTCAAACGCATATGCGCTGTCCTCTGTAGAGATCTCCTCCAATGCAGAATCCGGAAGGATCTTATTGACATAAGGAACATTCTTCAGTACCGGTGCTAATATCTGAGAACCAAATCCCCCTACATCCCATTTGATCAAAAGTGCCAGTATTGCGAGCCAGACAATGATAATAATCAATGTCACAAAGAAAACAGCAACCTTTCCTCCGGCGGTTTCTTCTTCCATTTCAAAATCGTCTGCTTCTGCCTGTTTCTGTTTTGCAAGTTTCTTTTCTTCTTTTTTGCGTTGTTTTTCTGCCTTTTTATCTACAATAACTTCTTCGTTTTCTTCTGCCATCGTTTCACCATCCTAACTCTGTTGTTTTCCTTCCGGTTCCCTGCCATGATAAGTATAGCTGACAAGCTGATCGATCTCTTTTGACTCTTCCTGCTTTAACTCTTCTTTGAATGTTTCAAACGCTTTTTCCCTGAGTCTCTCATGGGTCTTGCGCTCTATCATAGCTGCATTTAACCGTTCTCTCGCCTGTTCTACATTACGTTCTGCCGCATGCACATTCATCATCTGACTTCTCTGCTGGCTCTTCATAATGTCAATGGCTCTCTTACACTCTTTAATCTCCCGGATTCTGATACTGCCTGTCACGAGTTCTCTTGACTGTGCCTCATAACCTGCCCTGCGGACTAAGATTGCATGCAGTTTATCCTGTTCCTCTGCCAGTCTGGCATTTGCCAGACCATATGCGATCTTTTCCTGATTTTCAATCTTTTCTTTGATATCAAGGATATTCTGCATCCGATATACAAATTTTGCCATGGCACCATCCCCTTTTAGGTTTCAAACAATTTACGAAGCAGGTCCATTTCTTCCTCAAACGCAAATTTTTCATCTGTTTTCTGCATCAGGAACTGGTTTACCGCATCAATCTTCTGGATCGCATAATCGATTTCACGGTTGGTGCCGCTTTTGTATGCTCCGATGTTGATCAGATCTTCTGCCTCGTTATAAGTTGCAAGTACATTTTTTAATTTTCCTGCCAGCTCTTTGTGCTCGCTGGTCACGATTGCACTCATAACACGGGAAATACTCTGTAACACATCAATTGCAGGGTAATGATTTTTATGTCCCAATTTTCTGGATAACATGATATGTCCATCCAGGATACTTCGCGCCGTATCTGTGATCGGCTCGTTAAAATCATCACCATCTACCAATACGGTATACAATCCGGTAATGGAACCGATCCGTGAGGTTCCGGCACGCTCTAACAGTTTTGGCATTTCCGAATATACACTCGGTGGATATCCTCTTGTTACCGGAGGCTCTCCGGATGCCAGACCGATCTCACGCTGTGCCATGGAAAATCGGGTCAATGAGTCCATCATCAATAAGACATCTTTTCCCTGGTCCCTGAAATACTCTGCGATCGCGGTTGCTGTTTTCGCTGCCTTGTTACGGATCAGTGCAGGCTTGTCTGATGTTGCTACGATCACGATTGAGCGTTTCATACCTTCTTCTCCAAGGTCACGTTCTACGAACTCACGCACCTCTCTGCCTCGCTCACCGATCAGTGCGATGACGTTGATGTCTGCTTTTGTATTTCTGGCAAACATACCAAGCAGTGTACTCTTTCCGACACCGGAACCGGCAAAGATACCGATACGCTGTCCTTTTCCTATGGTCAGAAGTCCATCCACGGCTTTTACACCAAGCGGGAGCACTTCATCAATGATCTTTCTTGCCATCGGGTCCGGTGGCATTGCCTCTACTGGATATTCATAGGATACATCCAGTTTTTCCACATCCGTTGGTCTTCCAATTCCATCCAGCGTATGACCCAAGAGTTCTTCTCCGACTGGAACAGTCAGCGGATGTCCCAGACTCTCGACGATACATCCCACTCCAATTCCCTCTACGCTTTCATATGGCATTAAAAGCAGTCGTTTATCACGAAAACCGACCACTTCTGCCATCACAGAAGTATTTTTTTCTCTGTCTATGATAATCCGGCACAAATCATTTAGCTTTGCATCCGGTCCAACGGACTCGATTGTCAGTCCAACAATCTTTACAACCTTTCCAAGACGGTTAAAATACGTCTTGTCTGCCAGTTGCAGATATTTATCGTATTTATGTGTCATACTATCTCACCTTACGAACATAATGATCTGATATCTTTTATCAGATTTTCCAGCTGTGCGCCTAAACTACAGTCAAACACACCCGAGTCAGTTTCTATGATACAATCATTTCCCTCTAAGGTGGGATCTGCAATAATCTCTAACTCCATATCATGTCCGACACGGTCCAAGATATCTTCTTTATTATTTTCCAAGAACGAAACGCTGCTTTCTGCAACCCGGATACGGAAGTTTTTCTCTCCCTCTATGTTCATGATCGCGTCATCAATCAGATGCATCAGGATCTGTTTCTTATTATCAAACTGAATGTGAAATACCTTATTAAACACTTCCAGGATCACATCTACGAGTTCGGTCTCCATTGTCTTGCGCTTTTCCACATATTCTGTCTCCAGCGCATTTCTATCACTCTGGTAGTCTGCCTCTAACTCTTCTTTTCGTTTCGCAATCTCCTGTTCCATCCATACCTGACCATCCGTCATGCCCTGTTTTTTTGCACTCTCACGGACCTGTCCTGCCTCTGCCTTTGCCTGATTTACCATCTGCTCGGCTTCCATTCTTGCCTGCTCAATGATATTCTCTGCTTCGGCTTTTGCATCCTCTATGGCCTGCTCTGGTTCCTCCTCATGGATGACCGGTGTTACCTCTGTCATCGCAAGTCCCTGTGCAAACCCATCTGCATCCGGCTCCCCCGGTGTCCGGGTCACATTTTTCTCAATGTAATTGCCAATGACTGCATTGGAGTTGATCACTCTTGTATTGTCTTCCTCGGTATGTACGAACCACTGTTTATAAAGATTAGACAACGATCTCGTCACCTCCGCCTCTGGAGATTACGATCTCTCCTGCATCCTCTAACTTACGGATCACACTTACAATCTTCTGCTGTGCTTCTTCAACGTCCTTCATACGAACAGGACCCATAAATTCCATATCCTCTTTGATCATTGCTGCAAGACGTTTTGACAGGTTCTTGAAGATCACATTCTGTACTTCTTCATTTGCACCCTTCAATGCCACACCAAGATCAGAGTTGTCTACATCACGGAGTACTCGCTGAATTGCACGATCATCCAGCAATAAGATATCCTCGAATACGAACATCTTCTTGCGGATCTCGTCTGCAAGTTCTGGCTCTTCGATCTCGAGTGATTCCATAATGTGTTTCTCGGTAGAACGGTCTACCGTATTTAAAATGTTTACGATTGCATCTACGCCACCGACAATCGTATAATCCTGATTGACCAGAGAAGAAAGCTTTCTCTCTAACACACGCTCTACCTCCTTGATCACATCCGGCGAAGTACGATCCATCATTGCGATACGTTTTGCTACATCAGCCTGTTTCTCAGGTGGCAGGGAGCCAAGCACCATAGATGCCTGTGCTGCTGTCAGATATGACAGAATCATCGCGATCGTCTGTGGATGCTCGTCCTGGATAAAGTTCAGTAACTGGCTTGGATCTGTCTTACGCACAAATTCGAACGGGCGAACCTGAAGAGATGCCGTAAGTTTTGTGATAACTTCCTGTGCCTTATCTGCACCAAGTGCCTTGTCAAGCAGCTCCTTGGCATATCCGATACCACCTTCTGCTATATACTGCTGTGCCAAACAGATCTGATAGAACTCATTTAACACATCCTCTTTTAACTGAGGAGAAACACTTCTGGTATTTGCAATCTCCAGTGTCAGTTCTTCTATTTCATCTTCTTTTAAATGTTTAAAAATGTCCGCAGATTTTTCTGGTCCTAATGTGATCAATAAGATTGCCGCTTTTTGCACACCGGATAATTCTTCATTTGCCATAATTAACCCCAATCATCATTTAACCAGTTGCGGAGCAAGGATGCTACCGCCTCCGGATTTTCATCTACAAATTTTTCTATCAGAACTCTCGCCTCAGACTTTTCATTGAAACCGATATCATCCAACTGGTCTTCCTGTGCCTCCAATAAAGATTCCACGGTAACTTCCTCGGCAAGGGCTTCTTCCTGCTGTGGGCGCATACTTCTGAATACCACAAAAGCAAGCATTGCAAAGATCAGCACTGCCAAGATGATCTGTAAATAATCCGTCCAGTCTCTGCCACTGCCCTCAGAATACTGGAACATCGGGATCTCATAGGCAACAATGGAAATATTGTCGGTAGAGATACCGGTCGCTTTGGATACCATATCATAAAAATCCTGATCCACATCCGTCTTTACACGGT
>ENA-OYOM01000084-OYOM01000084.1-human-gut-metagenome-genome-assembly--contig:-NODE-84-length-9166-cov-9.394358_pt1 | contig 9166 bp, 11 predicted proteins | sample MGYA00244034_ERZ653178 | MGnify/ENA primary metagenome ERZ653178 (study PRJEB26926, sample SAMN06165428) | human gut metagenome | biome: ENVO:00009003; feature: ENVO:2100002; material: ENVO:00002003...
TTCTGCAACAACTGCTACATTACCATCAACGGCAACACGTGCAATACCTTCTGCTGCGATTCTGGAAGCTTTTTTCTCCATTTTAGCAGCACCGCTTTTTCTTAATACCTCAACAGCTGCATCCATATCACCATTTGTTTCATTTAATGCTTTTTTACAATCCATCATACCTGCGCCAGTCATCTCACGCAGTTCTTTTACCATAGCTGCTGTAATAGCCATTTTGCTCATCCTCCATAAAATAAAATATAATGATAGAAAATCATGAAACAGAAAGGGACGTAATATGCGTCCCTCTCTTATTTAAGCTTCTTATTCCTCTACTGCTTCCTCATCTGCTGCTGCAGACTCAACTTCTTCTGCTGTCATCTCTGCGCCCTGATTAGCCTCGATTACAGCATCAGCCATCTTAGAAACGATTAATTTCACTGCTCTGATTGCATCATCGTTTCCTGGGATTACATAGTCTAATTCTTCTGGATCACAGTTTGTATCTGCAATACCGATTAATTTGATACCTAATGTATGTGCTTCCTGAATACAAATTCTCTCTTTTTTCGGATCTACTACAAAGATTGCATCCGGGATCTTCTTCATCTCTTTGATACCGCCAAGGTTCTTCTCTAATTTCTCCCACTCTTTTTTCAGTGCGATAACTTCTTTCTTAGGAAGAACTTCAAATGTACCATCGGTAGCCATTGTCTCGATCTCTTTTAATCTTGCGATACGGCTCTGGATTGTTCTGAAGTTGGTCAGCATACCACCTAACCATCTCTCGTTTACATAGAACATTCCGCAACGCTCTGCTTCTGTTTTGATTGCATCCTGTGCCTGTTTTTTCGTTCCAACGAAGAGGATTGTACCACCTGCTGCTGCGATATCAGACACTGCTTTGTAAGCCTCATCAACTTTACCTACAGATTTCTGCAGGTCAATGATGTAGATACCATTTCTCTCTGTGTAGATGTATGGAGCCATTTTAGGGTTCCATCTTCTTGTCTGATGTCCAAAGTGAACACCTGCTTCTAATAACTGTTTCATTGAAATAACGCTCATTCTTTTTTCCTCCTGGTTTTTATGAAACTTCTTCCATGTGCTTCCTCCTGCGAGACGACCCTGCGGGCACCTGTCTTTTCGTCTGCACATGTGTTTATTGCGGAATTATTTTAATTCCGTCACAACCTTGCAAATTATACCATAGTACTTGTACGATTGCAAGTGTTTTTTACTATTGCTGTTCTTCGATCGGTCCTGCCTTTAAGATATTCGCAATCTCTTCATAGGAAAGCTGATATGGAATATCATAATTTCCTACGCTGATAAAGGATGCGACTCCTACTTCTGACAGATACTTACGATATGCCTCTGCATCATCGATCAGTCCGGCTGCTGCAAGTTTCTCACAGACGGTTCTGCATACATCTCCCGGATTTACGGTCAGACGATATGGTGTCTGCGCTACTGTATCATCCGGTACGGTTTCCTCTTCCTGAACCGGTTCTTCTGCATCCTGCGCCGGTTCCTCCTCTTCGGTCTGTGCCGTCTCCGGCTCTTGTGTGCTCTCATACACTGTCGTCTGCTCTGTTGTGATCTCCGTATTGTTTAAGATCGCATCCACTGCATCCTGTGCCTCTGTCTGTGGCTCTTCTGTATCTTCCGGCATTACCATGCCAAGCATTGTCGCCTTGGCGATGATCTCTTCGGCAGGAAAATCATCAATATCTTTTTGTTTTCCATGAAAGCTGATTGTAAGGATAATGGTCGTAACTATGATCCCGACACCCAGCCCACGTAAATAATACTTTATTTTCACGAATCTGCTTCCCCTTTGTAAAGTCCTATTACCAGTTTTACTTCACCCAGTCCAAGTTTTGTTTTCCGGGCAATATCGATATCACTCATTCCCTGCTTATGAAGTGCAAGGATCTCTTCGTTGTGATTCTCCTTTTCCTGCTTTGGTCCTTCTGCCACCGACCGTGCTTCTTTTGGTGCCGCATGATCTGCCATCTGTGCCTGTGCCGGCTCTTTTGGTGCTGCCACCGGCTGGTTCAGCTGATTTACTCTCTGAACTGCAGGTTTTGGTGCTGCCACCGGTTTTTCTGCCGTTGCTGCTGCCCCGACCGATGCTGCTGTCTGCTGCATCTGTTTCATATTTTCCTGCGCATTTCTGACACCTGCGGCAAGCTTCTGCAGATCGGATGCCATACCTGTAAGTTCCGTATGCTTATCATTTAACATATTGTAAAGGAACATAATCTCATTATGCACTTTGTTCATGCTGCCGATCACAGTATCGGAATATTCACTGATTGCCATGATCTTCTCATTGGTAACTTTCTCAAGTGCACGATCTGTCTTGTCCATCGATTCATCAATCTGAGTTTCGATAGCATCCTCGATCTTTGTCTTTGCCTGATCCAGTCCCTTTCCAATAATATTATTCAGTTCGTTCTCACTTAGCCTTGCAATCTGGTTTAATTCAGATGGTGAAAGCTTCTCTGCTACGAAAAAGCTTCCAATCATAAATACTGCTCCTATCAGAAGCAAAATAATCTCTACTCCAGTCATATGGTTCCCCTTATATCTTTATGTCAAAACTGCATTTTCTCTCTTTTGGACGAACGCTTCCGTCCGTCTCTTCCATGCTTTTTTGCTTTTTTTTCTTTTTTGTATCGTCCCGGCTATAACTGTTGCTTCCTTTTTCTTTGGCATCATAGCGAAAGGAGAAGTTTTCTTTTTCCTCGGTATCCTGCACTTTATGTGCCAGATTATCTTCCTGCTTTTCCTGTTTGATCTCGATATTCTGCTGCTGTACCGCCGGTCTGCTGTCTTCATTCTGTTTCAGATTTCCAACGTCCTGCGTTCTTTGTATCATTCCATTAAAATCTACTGGTCTGATCGACATTGCTGCCACCCGCTTTCTTTGTCTCAATCAAGTAAGATTCCCATATAATTTCCCATCTTCTTGCGCATCTTTGCCAATGCCTTGGTATGTAGCTGGGAAACCCGTGACTCTGACACTTCTAATATATTGCTGATTTCCTTTAAGGTCAGGTCTTCATAATAATAAAGCAATATTACTTTCTGTTCCTTTTCCGTCAACAGATCCATTGACTCTCTTAAGACCTTTTTCAGTTCTTCCTCCTGTATGGATTCTTCTGGCTGCGCAAAATGTGAATTATTGCGCGCATCCATCACAGGTTCGCCGCCCTGCTCTACAAATTCATTCAGTGAAACAACGTTGGTCACATTGAGCTGTACCTGCCACTCATTGAGTTCTGTCTCTTCAATTCCCAGTTCTTTTGCAATCTCCTCATCAGTGGCATTTCTTCCCGTCTGTGTTTCAATCTGACGGATCGCTTCCTCTATTTTTTTACGTTTTTGTCGGACCGTTCTCGGTATCCAGTCCATTTTTCGTATCTGATCCAATATAGACCCACGAATTCTGAGGCTGGCATATGTTTCAAATTTAACATCCTTGTTCAGATCAAATTTGTCAATCGCATCGATCAATCCGAACACTCCATAACTTACCAGATCTTCATACTCTACGTTATAGCCAAGATACATACTGAGCCGCCCTGCTACCACTTTTACCAGTGGCGCATACTCAATAATAATTTTTTCCCTAAGCTCGGCAGAAGGTTTTTTCTGATACTCTCCCCAGAGTTTTTCTCTTTCAACCGTTTTCATATGAAGCCCCCACGTTTACGTTATTTTTCTTCTTTTTTCTCGTCCAGTGGCTCAGGTTCTTCTTCGCCCTCACTCTCTCCATCTGTCTCTTCCTCAGAAACAGCTTCACCATCCGTGGTCTCTTCTTCCATCTCTTTAAAATTCCTGTCAATAATCGCTTTGACAATGCAGCCTATTATATAGAAGATAACTAAAACTGCTAACAGTATCTTGAAAAAGCGGATACTTTCAATATGGGTCAGTATTCCTGCTATACAGGTAACAAACCCAGCTGCCAGCGTAATTATCGCAGGTATTGACTTTGTTTTCATAGCGCGTCCATGCCTTTCTTTGATTATATAATTTTCAAAGGCTTACCTACCGATTTGATATAGAACTCTCCAGTATCACAATGGAGCTCTACGGTTCTACCATAATTCAAACCAGTGTCCTCTGCTACAAGGCGAATTCCAAGCTCTTTTAATTTCAATTTCGCAGCTTCGGTATTTCGTGCACCGATATTTCCAACCTCGGAAAGTCCACTTACTTCGAACATCTTTGCTCCGCCTGCGATCTTGGCAACCATTCTGCTCTTATTTGCTCCTGCTGCAATGACTCTTTTGTATAATTCCTGGATCCCGGTATCTCCGAACTTCGCAATATTACTGTTATTGCGCACTTTCGTACTATCCGGAAGCATGTAATGCACCATGCCTCCTACTTTTGACACCGGATCATAGAAAACGAGACCGATACAGGAACCCAACCCCAAAGTCGTAATAACATCAGGGGCTTTACATATATTCAAATCTGCCATGCCCACTTTTATTACTTCGCTCATACACATTCTCCTTATATCGAGATTCCAAGTGACGTCAATATCTTTCCATAAGAATCCTGCTCTGGCATAAGGATAAAATATCCATTAATTGCCACATCTGCACATATCTCGGTCTGGATCAATAAAGCATTATCTCCCTGTAATCCAAATTCTATCGCTGGTACACTTAAAATAGATGCAGCCATATCTACTGCAATATATGGAACAGACGGTGCTATTACCATATTAGTCATAGATGATAATGCAGATAGATAAGATCCCGCGATAATGTTTCCGATCTCTTTTAATGCAGACAGTTCAATTTCTCCAAACGGCTGATCATCCGGTGCATCTGTCATCATTAATTTGTTTACCAGATAACGTGCTGACGGAATATCTAAAAGGAACATCATACTTCCTTCAATGTCATTTTGTACCTCCAAAAAGATACCTACGATTGTTTCATCCTCTGCACCGACTGCTGTTCCTAACTGTGAAACTTCCATTAATTTTATGTTTGGTACATTCATATCTATCTTAATGCCAAGCATATTGGCAATGGCTGTTGTTGCATTTCCAGCACCTATATTACCAATCTCTTTCAAGACATCCAGATACATATTATTTACCTGCTCTAATGTCATTGCACCCATGAGTGTCTTTCTCCTTTCGCATTTCCATTTTTCTTTTCTGAAAAATGGTACAGAATGTTAGCAAGACATTTCCTGTCCTGCTAACATTCTATTGTGTTTAAATATCATCTTCTACGATGGCATTAATCTCTAAGAGAGAAATCAGTTCTTCCTCATGTTTTCCAATACCATTGATGAATTTTCCTTTATTGGTCTTGTCGATTTCATCTTCGCTTAAGTTTACAACTTCTCTTACTTCATCTACGATGATGCCAAGGGAAGCATTTCCCTCTAATTTTAAGATGATGATCCTGCTGGCATTTGTAAACACATCATCCTCAAGCCCCATCTTTTTACGAAGACTCATAATTGGGACAACTTCACCACGCAGATTGATTACGCCGCGGAAATAATCCTGTACTCTTGGCACACGTGTAATTTTCTGCATTCTTACGATGTTGTCTATGTATCCGATATCAATTCCATAATGCTCATCGCCAACCATGACAACGATGTACTGTTTTGATTCTACTTCACTTACTTCTAGATTATTATTCGCCATGTTAGCACCCCCATTACATTAATGTATTAACATCCAAGATCAATGCAACTTCACCATCACCGAGGATTGTTGCACCACTGATGATCTTATTGTTGTTAATGTATTTTCCAAGTGATTTGATAACAATTTCCTGCTGTCCGATCAGATTATCTACCACAAGACCAGCACACTTATCACCCTTCTTCACAATAACAACCGTGAGGTTTTCAGGCTCTTCTTTTGGTTCACAATCTAACAGTTTGTCCAGATGAATGATCGGGATGACCATACCACGAAGATGGATTACTTCCTGTGCTTCAACATATTTAATATCTTTTACAGGAATATCCTCGATGGTTAAAATGGATCCTAATGCGATCGCATACTTTTCATCTCTGACTTCTACCATAAGTGCCTGGATGATTGCCAGTGTAAGTGGAAGTCTGACTGTAAATGTGGTTCCCTCGCCAAGTGCTGTTTTTACTTCAACATCTCCGCCAAGTGCTTCGATATTGGATTTTACAACATCAAGTCCTACACCACGTCCTGAAATATCGGTAATCTTCTTTGCCATGGAGAAACTTGGTAAAAACAGAAGGTTGATGATCTCTTTCTGGCTCATGCCCTCTGCCTGTTCCTCTGTGATAACACCTCTCTCGATTGCTTTTGCCTTAACCGCCTCTACATCGATACCTGCACCATCATCTCCTACTTCGATGATAACGTTGTTACCTTCCTGGAATGCTTTTAAGAAGATGCTTCCAACTTCCGGTTTTCCTAAAGAACGACGTGTCTCATTGTCCTCAAGTCCATGGTCTGCTGAGTTACGGAGCAAATGCTGTAACGGATCACCGATCTGGTCTACTACGGTACGATCCAACTCAGTCTCTTCACCTGACATGTAGAGTTCCATGTTCTTGTTCAGCTTTCTGGACAAGTCACGGATCATACGTGGGAATTTTGCCACAACGCTCTCGATTGGTACCATTCGAACTTTCATTACGGACTCATGCAGCCCTGTTGTGATACGCTCTAAGTATTCGATCTGCTCATGGAAGGTCTGGTTCTGGAAATCTCCTGAGTCTGTATCACTTAAGGAAACCAAACTGTTCTTTGCAATGATCAGCTCGGATACCTGATTCATCAATGCATCCAGTTTTTCAATATCAACACGAACCGTACGGTTTGTTACCGGTTTTGCAACAGTCTGTTTTTTGTTGTTTGCTGCTGTCGGTGCCTTTGCTGCCGGTGCAGGAGTCTGTGCTGTTTCTGCCGGTTTCTCCTGTGCCTGCTCTTTTCCGGCTGCCTCTGCTGTCTCTGCAGCTGCTGCCTCTGCTTTTTCCTGACGCTCTGCTAATGTCTCGTATTTTACTTCTTCTCCGACTACCTCTTCGATCTCGGATACTGCTTTTGCTGCCTCTAAGATCTTATCAAAGCTCTCCTCGGAAGCAAGGTAGAAACTGAAGTCGCAATCGAAATGCTCGTCCTCAATCTCCTGTGAGCTTGGATTGTATACTAAAATCTGTCCAAACTCTTCTACTGCTTTGAATACAAGGAATGCTCTTGCTGCTTTTAACAGACATTCTTTCTGGATATAGACGGTCATACCATAGATATGCTGTCCATTCTCTTCTGCTTCTTTGATCTTTGCTTTTTCTGAGTCATCCAAATCAAATTCAAAATATTTTTTCTTTCCATCGCCCTCTGGTTCTGCCTGAGCTGCAGGAGTCTTTTCCTCTTTTTTCGGCTCTGTCTTAGGGCCGTCTCCTTCACCGCCTGCGATAAAATCATTCAGCTCTTTGATGATCAGTTCGTTATCCTCTGTTCCCTCATCTGAGCTTGCTTTTACATTATTTAAATATCCCTCGATCGCATCCAGACATTTGAACAGCAGGTCGATCATTGCGCTGTTTACTTTTAATCTGTCACTTCTTACTTCTTGGAATACATTTTCCATATCGTGTGTCAGACGCTGCATTCTCTTAAAGCCCATGGTTCCTGCCATACCCTTTAAGGAATGGGCTGCACGGAAGATCTCATTGATCGTATCCATGTTCTCCGGTTCTTTTTCCAGAACCATAATACAGTCACTTAAGGTTTGCAAATGCTCATCTGATTCATCGATAAATACTTCAAGATACTGGCTTACATCCATATTATTGTACCCCCACATTCTTTGTTATTGTTTGAGCAATTTCCGTTAGAGGAACTACTTCGTTTACCATTCCGGTTTCTACGATCGCTTTTGGCATTCCATACACCACACATGTCTGTGCATTTTGTGCGATCACATAGACTGGCTTGCTTTTGGCAAGCGATAAGATACCATTGGTGCCATCTGCACCCATTCCTGTAAGAACGACACAGACTACTTCATCGTAGCCGCATGTGCGTAAGGAATCATAGGTAATATTAGCACAGGGTCTTAGTCCCCCGATCGGAGGCATTTCATTCAACTGGATCTTATGTCGTCCATCTGCGGTCTTTTTCACTTCCATATGTTTTCCGCCCGGCGCAATATAAACGGTTCCTTTTTCAAGGACATCTCCGTCTGCCGCCTCTTTTACATTGATCGGACTTACCTCGTTCAATCGGTCTGCCATGGATTTTGTAAATCCTTCCGGCATATGCTGAACAAGAACCATCGGTGCGTTGAGATTCTTTGGCAGATATGGGATCACACTCTGTAATGCCTTTGGCCCGCCGGTAGAGCATGCCAACGCAACTACTTTGTTACCGCCTTTTGCAGAGGACTTTGTCTGTCGCAGTGTGATCTTCCCTGCTGACTGTACTGCTGCCGTTCCCCCGACTGCCGGTCTGGCTGTCTTTAAAACCGCGGTCAGTACTTTTAACAACCGCTGCTTAAACTGGTCACCCTTTGCCTCAATGACATTGGTTGGTTTGGTTACAAAATCGATCGCACCGCGCTCCATGGCAAGCATGGTTACATCAGCATCTTTTGTCGTTGCTGTGCTAACCATGATCACGGTTGCTTTTATCTTTTCATTTTGCAATCGCTCTAATAGCTGTAATCCATCCATCCGCGGCATATTGACATCAAGGATCACCGCATCATACTGATTCTTCGTTATTTTGTCATATGCCTCAAGACCATCACGACATACATCTGTTGCCTGAAATGTTCCTTCTGAATTAATAATATCACAGATAACCCTTCTCATGAGTGCAGAGTCATCAACAACAAGAATATTTTTTTTCATAGTTTCTACTTGCCTCTTTGACGTGTTTTTCGTTCTTCTTCAAAAATATAGTGAATAATTTCCTCACGCACCTTATCATCCCTGATAAAGAACTTCGCGCGAAGTTCGTAGCGTACTTCCTGTATATTTTCTACCCTGTGGCAATCAAGCACTCTCGCCGGTATATGGAACTGTTTATCCATGGTCTCATTTTTCAGCCGGATGTCCAGTAACAGACAGGCATCTGCTTTTACCGGTTGTTCTGTATAAAAACGTATGCCGCCACCGCTCAGATCCACGA
>ENA-OYOM01000091-OYOM01000091.1-human-gut-metagenome-genome-assembly--contig:-NODE-91-length-8943-cov-20.041629_pt1 | contig 8943 bp, 9 predicted proteins | sample MGYA00244034_ERZ653178 | MGnify/ENA primary metagenome ERZ653178 (study PRJEB26926, sample SAMN06165428) | human gut metagenome | biome: ENVO:00009003; feature: ENVO:2100002; material: ENVO:00002003...
TATATCCAATCATCCCCCGTCACGAGTGAACGGAACATACACAGCCGTTGGGCCGCCAACGAAAAGACAGCAATGGAGGCTGCCTTGGGAATGTCATTCGTAGGTAAGCGGGCACTGGTTTGCATGAAACATGTAGGCATGAATGTAGCCGCCGACTGTTTTATCAATTCAGCAATCACCGGTGTAAAAGGCGGACTTATCGTCGTTGCAGCTGATGATCCCAGCATGCACTCCTCTCAAAACGAGCAAGACAGTCGTTTTTATGGTGATTTTTCATTGATTCCGATGTATGAGCCGAGCAATCAGCAAGAAGCTTATGACATGGTTTACAACGGATTCGAATTTTCCGAAAAGATCGGCGAACCATTATTGATGCGTATGGTTACCCGCCTGGCGCATTCCCGTTCCGGAGTAGAACGAAAAGCCCAAAAGCCGCAGAATGAAATATCTTTTGGAGAAGATCCGCGTCAATTTATTCTTTTACCGGGTAATGCACGCAAACGCTATAAAGCATTATTATCACGCCAGGACGAATTTATCAAAGCATCCGAAGAATCTCCCTATAACAAATATACCGACGGTCCGAACAAAAAGACAGGTATCGTAGCCTGTGGCATCGGATACAACTATCTAATGGAAAACTATCCGGAAGGCTGCGAATATCCGGTATTGAAAATAGGGCAATATCCGCTACCCAAAAAGCAATTAATGCAATTAGTGGAGACTTGTGATGAAATTCTTGTTTTGGAAGACGGGCAACCGTTTGTAGAAAAACAATTGAAAGGGTATTTGGGTATCGGATTGAAAGTGAAAGGACGTCTTGACGGTACACTTTCACAAGACGGAGAATTAAATCCGGATTCCGTAGCACGTGCCGTAGGAAAAGAAAACAAATCCGAATTCAAAGTTCCGGGTATTGTAGAGATGCGCCCGCCCGCCCTATGCGAAGGTTGCGGCCATCGCGATATGTATACCACTCTGACTCAAGTACTAAAAGAAGAATATCCTACTCATAAAGTATTCAGTGACATCGGATGTTATACATTGGGAGCCAATGCGCCGTTCAATGCCATAAACTCCTGTGTCGATATGGGGGCATCCATTACGATGGCAAAAGGTGCTGCCGATGGAGGATTATATCCCGCCGTAGCCGTTATAGGCGATTCGACTTTTACCCACTCCGGAATGACCGGATTGCTGGACTGTGTTAATGAAAATTCAGATGTTACCATTGTTATTTCCGACAATGAAACAACAGCTATGACAGGTGGCCAAGATTCTGCCGGTACAGGACGTATCGAAGCAATCTGTACCGGACTCGGAGTAGATCCTGCACATATCCGTGTAGTAGTTCCCTTAAAGAAGAACTACGATGAAATGAAACGGATCATACGTGAAGAACTTGATTATCACGGTGTATCCGTTATTATCCCCCGCAGGGAATGTATACAAACATTAGCACGTAAAAAAAGAAGTAAATAAGCCATGAAAAAAGATATTATACTATCAGGAGTAGGCGGGCAAGGTATCCTGTCAATCGCCACAGTCATCGGCAAAGCAGCCTTGAAAGACGGACTTTATATGAAACAGGCAGAAGTACACGGGATGAGTCAACGTGGTGGAGACGTACAGTCTAACCTGCGCATCAGTGACCAACCTATCGCTTCAGACTTGATACCATCGGGGAAATGTGACCTGATCATATCCTTAGAACCCATGGAAGGATTACGGTATCTTCCCTATCTCAGCCCGGAAGGATGGCTGGTGACCAACGAAACACCGTTTATCAATATTCCAAATTATCCGGCAGAAGAAAAAGTACTGGAAGAGATTAACAAACTGCCTCATAAAGTGGTCTTGAATGTGGACAAAGTAGCTAAAGAAGTAGGATCGGCACGTGTCGCCAATATTGTTCTATTAGGAGCCACTATCCCATTCTTAGGAATAGATTACACAAAGATACAGGATAGCATCCGTGAAATATTCCAGCGCAAAGGGGATGCTATTGTAGAAATGAACCTCAAAGCGTTGGCAGCCGGAAAAGACATAGCAGAAAAATTAATGTAATCATGTGTATCCTGCCGATATGTCAATCGGCATAACAACTGTTCAAAACATACAATTGGCATATCGGCAGGACAGCACATTGAATAATTGTTCAAACCATGAATACAAGATACTGGGAAGAAGAAATAGAAACGATGAGTCGTGAAGAACTAAAAGAATTGCAATTACAACGACTCCGTAAAACAATTTCCATAGCAGCAAACGCTCCTTATTATAAGGAGGTTTTTGCCAAACACGGCATTACCGCCGACTCCATCCGGTCACTGGAAGATATTCGTCAAATACCATTCACAACCAAAGCGGATATGCGTGCCCATTATCCTTTCGGCCTCGTAGCCGGTGATATGAAAAATGACGGAGTACGAATCCATTCATCCAGCGGCACAACCGGTAATCCAACTGTCATAGTACACTCACAGCATGATCTTGACTCATGGGCAAACTTGGTGGCACGATGCCTTTACATGGTTGGAATCCGTAAAACCGATGTATTTCAGAACAGCTCCGGATATGGAATGTTTACAGGAGGATTAGGATTTCAATACGGTGCCGAACGGTTAGGAGCATTGACCGTACCTGCTGCTGCCGGTAACAGTAAACGTCAGATAAAATTCATCAATGATTTTAAGACGACTGCCTTACACGCAATCCCCAGCTATGCCATACGCTTGGCAGAAGTATTCCAGGAAGAGGGTATGGATCCGGCAGGCACCACCCTAAAAACCCTTGTCATCGGAGCAGAACCGCACACCGATGAACAAAGAAAAAAAATAGAACGCATGTTGGGAGTGAAAGCCTATAACAGCTTTGGAATGACAGAAATGAACGGCCCGGGAGTAGCCTTCGAATGTACCGAACAAAATGGTATGCACTTTTGGGAAGATTGCTATTACGTAGAAATTATCGACCCGGAAACCGGCGAACCTGTCCCCGAAGGAGAAATAGGAGAATTGGTACTGACCACACTCGACCGAGACATGATGCCCCTGATTCGTTACCGGACGCGCGATCTTACACGTATTCTTCCGGGCAAATGTCCTTGCGGGCGTACTCACTTGCGTATAGACCGAATCAAAGGACGCAGCGATGATATGTTCATCATCAAAGGGGTTAATATTTTCCCAATGCAAGTCGAAAAAATATTGGTGCAATTCCCGGAATTAGGCAGCAATTACCTTATTACCCTGGAAACCGTCAATAATCAGGATGAAATGGTCGTTGAGGTAGAGTTAAGCGATCTTTCCACTGACAACTATATTGAGCTGGAACGTATTCGTAAGGAGATTACCCGCCAATTGAAAGATGAAATATTAGTAACACCTAAACTGAAATTGGTTAAAAAGGGCTCTTTACCACAAAGCGAAGGAAAAGCAGTACGAGTAAAGGACTTGAGAGATAACAAATAATTCAATATAATTATATGTCTAATGCGCCAATTAAGAAAATTGTTTCTTCAGTTGGCGCATTCGTACATCCATACTTTAATCATACCTTATGCAACTATTAAAAAAAAGAATCCTGCAAGATGGAAGATGCTTCGAGGGAGGCATTCTGAAAGTAGACAGTTTTATAAACCATCAAATGGATCCCGTACTGATGAAATCTATCGGAGTAGAATTCGTACGCCTTTTTGCAGGAACCAATGTCAATAAGATTATGACGATAGAAGCCAGTGGTATCGCTCCGGCCATTATGACCGGTTATCTGATGGATTTACCGGTGGTATTTGCCAAAAAGAAATCTCCTAAAACCATACAGAACGCATTAAGTACCACAGTTCATTCTTTCACCAAAGACCGTGATTATGAAGTTGTCATCAGTAGTGATTTTCTAACCCCCGAAGACAACATTCTTTTCGTTGATGACTTTCTGGCATATGGAAACGCCGCCTTAGGTGTTTTAGACTTGATCAAGCAATCCGGAGCTAACCTGGTAGGAATGGGGTTCATTATAGAAAAAGCCTTTCAAAACGGGCGTAAAACACTCGAAGAAAGAGGTGTACGCGTAGAAAGTCTCGCCATTATAGAAGATTTATCCAATTGCCAGATTAAAATAAGATAGCTTCTTCTATTTTTCATTCGGATTAAAATATTGTCCTTTTTTCCCCGTCACGCTCCCGTATTGTACAGCATTTTGGGGACAGATATGATAACAGGCCAAACAAGAAGTACAATCTGTTCCCCAAACAGGTTTCCATCCTACCATTACAATATTGTTCATAGGACAAGCTTTTTCACAACGTTTGCAAGCTATACAAGCATCTGTGGTATGAAACTTCCTCGCAGATATCCCCCATTTTGTGAAAAACGGATTAATTATCTTCGTTTTTATAAAAGGGAAACTACCTTCATGGCATTGAAACACCTCTTTTCCTTCTTCCAACATACTGCCTATTTCTGCCAATTTTGGAATCGCATCAGTCAGTTTCCGTTCTTCAATCTCTTTAGAGTCCACATCAAACCCCGGGAGTAATACATAATTATTAGGCATAATAACAGAAAATCCGGCATCACATTTCCATCCCCTTCTTGATACAGCATTGCAAAACACCTGCTGAGTCAATCCGGTGTCATCCCCGCAAGAACATACAAAAAAAAGATACTGCTTATCATAGCGCTGAAGATTCAGTTGTTCTATAAACTGCAACACAATGGGAGGAGGCCCCCAGGAATACACAGGAAACACAAAGCCGATTTTTTCTTTATCAGCCATTTCATAATCAAATATCGCGTTTCGCATTGTTTCCGGAATAAATATCAATTGCTCCTTAAGCCTGTCAGCAAGCTGTTCTGCAATCCATTTAGAGTTTCCTGTACCCGAGAAATAAAAAATCATAATTGAGATTTTTTTAATAAATCAATATAAAAAGAAGGGCGGTAGTCTTCGAATGATTACCGTCCTTCTCCGTTATAAAAAAGCCGCACCGACGATGTGATGAAACTCTGATAGAACAAGATTTGAGTGCTCGCCCCCTTTGTAATCCACCGGCTAAAAGCTGTCCCGAAAGATGTGGCCCGCCATTGAGAGCAGAAGCGTTCTCGGTATATCAGATTAATTTGAAGAGTTTCCCGATCAAGTCGATACGGCTAATACTTTAACTACACAAATGTAGTAACTTTGTATGAGATAAACAAGAAAAATATAGAATTTGTTTATTCTAAAAGCCACTTTTTATAGCCTGAAAATTCTTTAGTAATAATAAAAATGCCGATCACTTTTCAGTAATCGGCATCTATTATTCTTAAACTGTGCAACTTAAGCCGCTTTAGCTTTAGCAACTACAGCTTTGAAAGCTTCCGGATGATTCATTGCTAAATCAGCCAAAACCTTACGGTTTATTTCGATACCGGCTTTATGCAAGCCACCCATCAATTTAGAATATGACATTCCTTCAAGGCGTGCAGCTGCATTGATACGTTGTATCCAAAGAGCGCGGAAGTTTCTTTTCTTGTTTCTACGGTCACGGAACGCGTATGTCAAACCCTTCTCCCAAGTGTTTTTAGCTACGGTCCAAACATTTTTTCTTGCACCAAAGTAACCTCTGGTCAATTTCAAAATTTTCTTTCTTCTTGCTTTTGAAGCAACATGATTTACTGATCTTGGCATAGTTTTACTCTTTTTTGAATGTTAGCGCCGTTACTTCACGTAGCGAACTTAAAGCTAATGCATTCGGTTAATACTTTAATAATACTTTTACGCTTTTGATTACTTCATTGCTAAGAGTTCCTTAACCTGGCTTACATTTGTTGTATCAACAGTTGTAGAGTAGCACAGATTTCTTTTTCTCTTCTTGGATTTCTTAGTCAAAATGTGACTGTGAAAAGCGTGCTTTCTTTTGATTTTACCTGTTCCGGTAAGGGTAAACCTTTTTTTAGAACCGGAGTTAGTCTTCATCTTTGGCATCTTACTTGATTTTAAATTATTAAATTATATGGCAACGCACTATACCTGCGCGTTACGCATTTCTGTCTTATTCTTCTGCTGCCTTATCCGCAGGCTTTGGAGCTGCAGGCTTCGGTGCAGCCGGCTTTTTGGGAGCGCCTTCTTTCTTTTTCGGAGAAAGCTGGATAGTCATACGCTTACCCTCTAAAACAGGCATTTGATCTACTTTTGCGTAATCTTCCAAATCATTGGCAAAACGCAACAACAGCACTTCACCCTGTTCTTTAAAAAGAATGGAACGTCCTTTAAAGAAAACATAAGCTTTCACTTTGTCCCCGTCTTCAAGAAACCCTTTAGCATGTTTCAACTTAAAGTTGTAATCATGATCATCCGTTTGAGGTCCGAAACGTATTTCCTTTACGTTCACTTTCACCTGTTTCGCTTTTTGTTCTTTCTGACGTTTCTTTAGTTGATAAAGAAATTTTGAATAGTCAATAATACGGCAAACCGGGGGTTGTGCATTAGGGGAAATTTCTACGAGGTCTAACCCTTTTTCTTCCGCCATTTTTAATGCCTGGGAAATAGGATATACCATAGGTTCCACTTCGTCGCTTACAATGCGAACTTCCTTGGCGCGAATCTGCTCATTGATTCTGTACTGCCCTTTTAAGCTGTCATTCTTCATCAAATAACCTTTACTTCCGAATTGTTTTTTATTGTCTACCAAAATTTGTTTATTTATTAATTGGGCGCAAAGTTACCATTTATTTATCATATTTTGAACTTCTTCGTTCAAAATTTTAGCAAAATCTTCAAATTTCATGGTACCTTTATCACCTTCGCCTTGTCTACGAACTGAAACTTCTCCATTTTCTGCCTCTTTCTCACCGACAATCAGCATATAAGGAATACGTTTCATCTCATTATCACGTATCTTACGGCCGATCTTTTCGTTACGATCGTCAACGATCGCACGAATTTCATGTGTCTTCAGATACATTTTCACCTGTTCGGCATAATCATTGAATTTTTCACTGATCGGCAGGATAGCAACCTGGTCCGGAGTTAACCACAATGGGAATTTACCTGCAGTATGCTCTATCAACACTGCTACAAAACGCTCCATTGACCCGAACGGTGCACGGTGAATCATCACCGGACGATGTTTCTGGTTATCAGAACCCATATATTCAAGTTCAAAACGTTCCGGTAAATTATAATCCACTTGAATCGTTCCCAACTGCCAACGACGGCCAATGGCATCTTTCACCATAAAATCAAGTTTCGGGCCATAGAAAGCAGCTTCGCCATATTCTATCTTCGCCTTCAAGCCTTTTTCTTCACAAGCTTCAATAATAGCCTGCTCTGCCTTTTCCCAGTTTTCATCGCTACCGATGTACTTTTCGCGATTCACTTTGTCACGCAAGGATATCTGTGCCTCAAAATTAGTGAAATCCATGGAACGGAACACGATCGAAATAATATCCATCACCCGAAGGAATTCACCCTTCACCTGATCGGGACGACAAAAAATATGCGCATCATCCTGTGTAAAGCTACGTACACGGGTCAAGCCGTGAAGCTCGCCGCTTTGTTCATAACGGCACACCGTACCGAACTCAGCAATACGCAAAGGCAGATCCTTGTAAGATCTTGGGAAGTTCTTATAGATTTCGCAGTGATGCGGACAGTTCATCGGTTTCAGGAAATACTCCTCTCCTTCTTCCGGAGTATGGATCGGCTGGAAAGCATCCTTACCGTATTTAGCATAGTGACCGGAAGTTACATACAATAACTTATTGCCGATAGGCGGAGTTATTACCTCCTGATAATCATAACGGGTCTGAATGCGGCGCAAGAATTCCTGTAAACGCAAACGAAGCGCTGTTCCCTTCGGCAACCACATCGGCAAACCTTTTCCTACTGTTTCGGAGAACATAAAGAGTTGCATTTCTTTACCAATCTTACGATGGTCGCGCTTCTTTGCTTCCTCCAGCAATACCAGATATTCATCCAGCATTTTCTTCTTCGGGAACGTGATACCATAAATACGAGTCAGCATCTTACGATCTTCATGACCACGCCAATAAGCACCAGCCACTGAAGTCAACTTAATAGCCTTGATCGGAGCAGTCGTCATCAAGTGAGGACCACGGCAAAGGTCAGTAAACGCACCCTGGGTGGAGGTAGTAATATGTCCGTCTTCCAGTTCTGAGATCAATTCACATTTATACGTTTCGCCACGGTCGCCAAACATTTTCAAAGCGTCCGTCTTCGAAATACTTTCTCTGACTACCGCTTCTTTCTTTGCCGACAATTCAAGCATCTTTGCTTCGATGGCAGGCAGGTCACTTTCTTTAATCACAGCTTCTCCCGGATCCACATCATAGTAGAAACCGTTTTCGATAGCCGGTCCGATACCAAACTGGATACCCGGATAAAGTTCCTGCAAAGCTTCCGCCAGCAAGTGTGCACTTGTATGCCAAAACGCATGTTTACCTTCTTCATCATCCCATTTATAAAGAACGAAATTAGCATCTTCATTAATAGGACGTCCTAAATCATAAGTCTCACCGTTCACGCCACATGCAAGTACATCCTGCCAAGCGCGAACTGATACTTTCTGCAATCTGCAGACCAGTAACTCCTTCGTTATATTCGCGAACAGAGCCGTCGGGGAATGTTATCTTTATCATAATCTTCTATTTATTTTCTTTCTTGAGGATGCAAAAATAACGAAATCTTTTTGACTTATCCTCTTTTTAGCAAAAAAATGTTATTCTTTTCGTTCCGTAAAGCGTTTGATTATATTGTAAGCAGAGAAAAGTCCCAACTCACCTGCTTTACTCAGGTCCTGTATACCTTGCCTGTTGTTACCCAAGAAAATATGTGTCAAGCCGCGATTGAAATAAGCATCCGCAAATTTAGGATCCAACTGGATGGCTCTGTCATAATCAACAATTGCCGCACGATAGTCTTTCAAGATAGAAAGCA
>ENA-OYOM01000098-OYOM01000098.1-human-gut-metagenome-genome-assembly--contig:-NODE-98-length-8695-cov-8.053125_pt1 | contig 8695 bp, 4 predicted proteins | sample MGYA00244034_ERZ653178 | MGnify/ENA primary metagenome ERZ653178 (study PRJEB26926, sample SAMN06165428) | human gut metagenome | biome: ENVO:00009003; feature: ENVO:2100002; material: ENVO:00002003...
TTCCAGGCATCAGGATGTTCACACAAATATTTCAGATTCTCTATCCCCTGTGCATTAACCACAACATGGTCATTACCTAAATCTTCCGCCTGCGCCCGTACATCCACTCCACCCGAGAAATGTAATGAAGAATCTTTCTGCTTTTCCTGATTCCACAAATCCCTGTTCTTCTCTCTTTCGGCAACATTCTTACCCGGGAATATGCGGTATCCCCATTCAATGGCCCATTTGTCATATTCACCGAAAATTATGTTTCAACCCCAATGTGTGGCCGACTTCATGCGTCAGCACTTTTTTTATCTGTTCGTATTGCAAAGAGTCCGGCAACTCTATATTCCATGCCTGCGGATCATTCGCTCCACATTGAGCAAAATACCATTTCTGCTCCAGATTCAAGACACTGCTGAAAATTCCGATATGACACGCAATAATTTCACCGGACCGAGGTTCGCAAGGCGTTGGCCCATAGGCGTTATTTTGCCCTGATATTTTCCATGAAATAAACGGATAACTGCTATCATAAATACTAAAATCAGAATCTTCTTCAACGGTAGGAACCAGTCGCGCATCAATGGCGTTCTTAAAACCGGCTTTCTCAAAGGCCGGACGCCAGTCGCGCACTGCTTCAATGATACAGCCGATGTACTTTTCCGGTGTATTACGATCTATATAAAAGATAATAGGTTGTATGGGTTCCACCAATTCTCCCTTCATGTATTTTTCTTCATCTTCCGGCCTTATCTCCAGCCTCCATCGTTTGATAACAGCCTTCCGGTCGGCAGGCTGATCGCCCTGAAAGTAATTTTTGTCGATTACAAAATACGCTTCGGTATTAGCAAAAACGGGATCCAGCGGTTCTTTTGATAATAATTTTATGCAGATACCTGTATCCCAGTCTCCTATATAAGGAGGGGCAACAGGCTTACCGCGCATTCCCATTGATGAACTTTGATAAGTTCGTGTCGCATGTATCAACAGACGGTTATCAAATCCTTTGATTTCCTTGATACAGTCTTTTTCCCTTAAACGTGTACCTATCAACAAATCAAAAGACACAATATCAAGAGTAAACAAAGGAAAATCTTTTAATACTTCACCAATCTCTACCAGGTTACTTTCCGGATTCTTTGCTTTGACCGGCAATATTTTATAAAGCCTTTCATTTCCACGTCGGGCGGCGATCTTTGCATACACTCCTTCGGGATCTTCTATCACCCTTTCATGTTGTGGATCCAGCATCCACAATTCGTTCCCGTGTTTCCGGAAACTGAAGAATACCGGACCGATCATATCACCCGAATATCCGAATTTCTTTTCCATATCCCGATCCGGACGGGCAGGAGCAGCCAGAATAGTAGTCGTAACGACAAACTCGCGTCCAATCAATGAATCCGGAACTTCCCAATAGATACGACCGTTACTGCGATAAGTGGTAAACATACCGGGAATCACTTCTACAGATGCCTCTTCTTTAAAAAAAGCAGCAATGTCCGGCTGCTGACCGTACAGACAAGTACAGACAACAGCCAGAAATATTGCACCGATAATTCCTTTCAACATAAAAAACGATTTATACTATTCATAATTATAGGTAATATCTACAATCTTGCCAATGGGATGATCAGTGTCTTCGTACATACAAATACTATTCTCTTCACGCGAAACATCACCCGCCACCGTCAGTTGCAACTCTACAACTACACCTTTACCAGCAGTATTAATACCTAGTCCGAGAGACATACCTATTTTCTCCTTATATTTGCCTGTCTCCTCATCATCATCTTCCGCTCTCACACTTTCAGGATCCTTAAATTTCAAACTGGCTATCTGTGCTGACGGATCTGCCCCGTAAGCATAAAGTTCAACCACCCTTCCACGATCAAGGTCAATACGGTACAATCTATTACCTGACGTCATAAATATAAGATTTGCCGTATAAGCATAAGAAGCGGCGAATTTTGCTGTTTCTACATCCACTTCAGACGGCAGAGAAATTATATATCGGGCAGCACAAACAGGATCTTCATCCTGCGCACTGAATTTAAATACAGTCAATTCTTTCCCGTTTCGTGGAGCGGCAACTGCATAAGCGAAATTTCCCCAGTTTCCCCCTGTAACAATATCACGTACTTCTAAAGACGGATCAATCACATCCGGATCAAACACATTAGCCTCATCTGACATTGAATATGTGGAGACAGGTTTCTGGTCACTCCATTTAGTTCCATAATTACGTATATTTTGAGTGGCTGAATTCATCATATAATCACTGACACCTGGAATAAATGATCTAAGAAAGCAATGATTTTCAGGATCAAAAAATAGCATACCACCACTATACGAACCATAAGTGGAAATAGCAGGAAAGTCGCTCCCCTTTTTCACAGAGAATGGTACGCAAAATCCATCCATAGGAGCACAATATGCCCTTTCGCTATTTACAAACAACTCACCATAAGCAGTCATCTTATAATATTCGATATTCAACGGTTCACCTTTTTCCACCGGTTCAAAAAGTATTTTATTTGAAGGATATTTCGTCATTAGTGTACTTGGAGTCAACAATGCCAAATCCTGATCCGTCACTAACATTAACGCCGGACTTACTTTAAAACCCATAAAAGACAGCATACCACTTAAAAGCGAATTCCCATACTCTTTTCTTGCACTTACCGCCAAAGGTTTCCCATCTAACGGAAAAGATTGATTCGATTCTGACTTAAATACATCCGGATAAACATAATATCCTTCCGGAGTACCTTCTATTGCTCCTAATACACCTTTTCCTTCTTTTTCCTGCAATACAAACCAGCAAGGATTCAAAGGACGGATAATTACAACCTCACCTGTCTGATACCAAGTTGTTCCGTTTATTTTATCCGTAATGACCAACATCAAACCTATATTTTCCGACTCATAAGCCTCGATTGTTACTTTACACTCTTTACCTATGGAATAATCTTTATAATCACTAAGTCTGTCCGAACCTGCTTTCTTCCCTTTTATCGTTTTCTTCCATTGAAACACTAGATTCTCCTCATTTTGCTCCAAAGTTTGAGAAATCTCGGGTATAATTGAAATTTCCACCGCTTCCTCCTTTGGCATACGCACTTTTGTTTCAGGTATTACGATGTCCATTGTATTCACATCATGATAATCGTAATCTCCCTTATCATCATAACAGCTTGTCTGTAACAAAGCTGCTCCAATAAAACTTACTATACAGATGATATATTTTCTCATAACGTTTCCTTTAATCTTATTCATATTCAATTTCATCACCATCGTCACCCAAAATGGGAGGATTTCCAGCCTCTATATACTCTTTATAAGCCTGCTGGATTTTTACCACGTCATCATCTTCCAAATCATCCCACACACGCTGGCACACATCCATAATAAACATATATTTATTATCACTATAACTGCCGAATCCTACATAATCACTCCATTCGGCCGGTTTAAGTTCCCATCTGACATTCAGCACCACCTGATTCTTCTCCACCAGTCCTTTATCAAACTGATGAAGAGGATTATCCAGATCAAATTCCAGATAACAACCATATACGTTTCTACCTGACTCTACTTTCGGACGATTGATCTTATAATAAAATACCTGATAAACAGTGTCCAGTTTGGTGTATGTATACTTATCTTCCAATATTACATCCACCGGATTTCGATAATCACTATTTGGAGTTACTTTCACACAGAAATCGCGATTTTCTTTTAAAAGGTCTCCTTGTATACTTACCGTAAAACTATCTATAGCATAAGGTTCTGTCTTCACATAATCTGTATCAACCAAAGTACGAATATATGTACTTCCATAAAAATTAATACGGGATGTCTGGCTATATAAGTCTATCTCACTCTCACTGCATCCTGCATAGATGCCGCAAACAAGAATAGCTAAAACAAAGTATATAATACGTTTCATAAGACTTCATCATTTAGAGTTGTTACCAAAAATATACTCATCATCCGGTAATGTCATCTGATAATGAGCTTCAGTCATTGCTTCCAGCCCACAACCATAATAAGTGCTATAATTATGTGCTTTCAAAAAATAAAAAAGCTGGCCTTCCGCAAAATATTCTTTTCTATATTCTTTCATGATTTCATTGATACGCTTAGTCTGGTCTTTATTTTCTTCCGAAATAATATCAAGATCATCATATCCGGTAGTCAGAATCTCATCACTGTAAGAGATACCACGTGCAAAACGCACAGTATTTAATGCGTCGGCACTTTCCGATGCAGAAGATGCACATTCTGCTACAATGTAATACATTTCGGGCAAACGGATCAAAGGAACAGCATCAGCACCGGAATAGGTATATCCGGCATTGAGGGGTTTTTGATTATATTTTCTGCAGAAAACGTTTGTGCTGCTTGCCCCATTAATGACCTGAAACATTTCCGTATTTTTTCTCCAGTCAGTATTCCCTACATCAGCTGTTTCATAGAAGAGACTGAATTTATCTCCATCCAAATAAAAATGTTGCTGAGTATTCGTATTTTCCATATCCATATAGTTTTCAATAAGCAGATTAGAAAATTCATTTACAGTGATTCCGAATATCTGCTCTGCGTAACGTATGGAATTATAATTAGAAGCAGTTTGTGATTTGTACAACGTAAAATACTTAGAAGCAGCAATCACTTGTTTTGCATATTCTGTAGCCAATCCACGGCTTTCAACATCACCTTTATAACAATATACACGAGCTAGCATCGCTTTTACTGCATACAGATTCATACGAAACTCACGATTAACAAGGAAATGGTTTTTCTCTCCATATTCCTCATCCGTTTGGTTTGTGAAGAAATCAAGCGGATCACTTTCCTTCAGCAATTCTTCAGCCTCATTCAAATCTTTAAGAATAGCGATAACCACTTCGCCGGCTGATAAAACAGGGGTGGCATCTTTATTAAAAGCAGTTCGATAGGGGATAGCCTTTGATGCAGGGTGTTCCTTATAAACAGGACCGAACATGCGCAACAAATCAAAATGAAGAAAAGCACGAAGCCCCAGTGCTTCTCCTTTCATTGTTCCGTAATACCGTTCGGTAACTAGAACATCTTTATTCCTGTCTACGTACTCCAGAAAATTATTAATGTTAGCAATGATATTATACATAGTCGAGTAAATTGCATTTTTCTTACTCAAGAACATATTTTCATAATCGAATACGATACTCTGTTCAAAAACAGCATTGGTATTATATCCGGGATAATCGGAGTATAATCCGGCCAATTCATCCAAGTAAGCATAAGTCAAATCTCCGGCGTATAAGGTAGTAGTTCCCAGCTTCAAATAAATACCTGTAAGAGCATCCTTGAATCCTGATTCCGATTCAAATTGTTTCTCGGTAGGGATAGAAGTCTTCGGAGATACATCCAACCAGTCGCTGCAAGACGTAAGCCCCAGCATTGTTGTTGTCAATAGTATATATATTATCTGTTTCATACAAATATGTTTTTAATTAGAAAGCAACATTCAAAGCAAATGTAAACTGACGGGAATACGGATAGTATAAACCTCTTTCGCGTTTCACTGTAGACCAATAGAAAAAGTCCTCCATATTAAACGTTACCTTAGCAGAACTCAATCCCCAATGAGTGATAAACTTCGTATTAGTACGGTCCATACGATAATAAACAGACAATGAACTTCCCTGAAATATATTTTCATCCATAATGAACCGTGAAGTAGCTTTCGTCTCCCATCCACCAGGGTTAAGCCCACGGAATTGTGCCTTGTCACCCGGCTTCATCCAACGCAGTTGGGTCACCCGCCGGTCTACATTGTATTTCAAATTGGCATTTTCCACTTTGTCAAGCAGTGTCTGATTGTATACCTGACCACCAAATTGATACCTGAAACTGACATCTGCTCCCCATCCTCTGTACGTAAAAGAAGAATTAATATATCCCTGCCATTTAGGTTCTGTATTTCCAACAGGTACTACATCATTGGCATTCCAGTTAGTGGCATTTGTCATTTCTCCATTACTTTTCAGTAATATTTCATCTCCTGAAGCCGGGTCAATACCCAATGAACGCACTACCCAAATGCGAGAAAGAGATTCACCTTCTTCGTAGCGTGGCAGTGGTGTATCCTTTAGTTTTAATGCATTCTGATCGTTCACATATTTCATCGCTTCCGATATTTTGAGTAATTTGTCTGTATTATGAGAACCGTTTACCATAATTGTCCAATAAGCCTGTTTAGCAACGTTCTTATAAGGAATAGCAGAAAAAGAAAGTTCCCAACCCTTATTTTCAATCTTTCCCAGATTTTCCGGATAACTGCTAAAACCAAGAGAAGGAGCAAGACTTATATCTGTAATCATATTGTCTGTCACTTTCCGGTAGTATTCCACACGTGCGGTAAAACGCTGATCAAAAAGTCCTAATTCCAATGCAAGATTCGTGCTTTTTGTAGTCTGCCACTTTAAGCCTTCATTGTGCATGGCCAAAATTTCCGATCCTGTCGCATCGGATGAATAATAAGGAAGCAATAAATTGGAATAGGTGTAATAGCCATGTGCCTGATAAGGGTTGAAACCTTGTGAACCGGTCGTACCATACGTGCCTCTTAAAATCAAGTCAGAGATGAAAGAAACATCTTTCAGGAAATTCTCTTTTTTCAAATCCCAACGTAATCCCGTCGACCAGAAAGGTGCCCACCGATTGTCTTTTCCAAACTGGGAGGAACCGTCCAGACGCACATTAAAATCAAATGAATACTTATATTTATAAGAATAACCTCCGGCAACAACCCAACCAATGGAACGTGTTGTACTTTCCAACCCATCTACTTTCTCATTGTACTTCTTACCAAATAACAAGTTGTCCATATTATCATTCGGAAAACCCGTCACATAGTTTCCATACGTCTCCGAATTATTTTCCAATACACTCATACGGGCATTAGCGGTCAGATAATGATCTTTCAACTGTTTGTTCCAGCTTCCTGTCAAATCTATTCCCCACTTGACAGATTCACTCTGGCTTTTGCGATAATCACCTCTTAACGTAGGATCAGTCACATTATCAAAAAAAGTATGTTGCGCAGGACGGAACATATCGCGATGTCCCACACTTTTGGACAAAGAGAATGCACCTTCAAACCGCAATTCTTCAGTAGGATTATATTCTAACTTGAAAAGTTCGCGCACTGTAAAATTCTTACTCTGGTCTTTACTGTTGAACGTTGTATTATACATGGGGTTCAAATAACTCGATTCACCACCTAGTCCTTCAAAATTATCAAGACGTTTCTGTATCTCTCCATTTTCTCCATAAGGACGCAAATAAGGATTCAAGCGGGTGTATTCGCTAAAACTTCCCCATGGAGATTCATCAGCCACTGAATTATCCAATGTAATGCTATTCTTTAACAATACTTTTTTCAGACGATACTGAAAATCAAGCGAACCAGTCAATACATCACGATTACTGCCCTTCATCACACCCGGAGAACTGTTATATCCGACATACATACGATAACGCAAAGCTTCGTCACCTCCTTCCAGTGTAACTGTATGACGTTGTTGAAAAGAAGTCTGCAAAGGTTTATCCAACCAGTAGGTATTTACTCCCGCCAAAACTTCACGCAACTTTGATTGATAAAGTCTCCATTTTTCAACTGTTTCACCACCGTATGTATAAAGCCCGCTCTGTAATTCCGCATCTATCTTTTCTCTTGAATTCATCAGGTTATATCCAGTCATATCCGGAGCTTCAATACGAAGTTCACCGCCATAAGTTACCCAGATACGCCCCGGTTTAGGCGTCTTACTTTCGATGACAATTACCCCATTTGCCGCACGCGATCCATAAATAGCTGTAGCCGCCGCATCTTTTAGCAAAACGATGGAAGAAACCCGGTCGGGGTCCATATCGGCAAGCGCCTGTATACTGATTTCAAATCCGTCCATGATAAGCAATGGTTGATTGGCATAAGTCTCATATTCCCCTTGGACCGCCAATACGTCATTACTGGCTGAATTAAAGTCTACCGTAGCTTGTGCATTCAAATCCATATTTGCACTATCACGCATACGCATATCAGGTAGATTATTCGGATTTGACCCCATATTAATATTATCTACGATACGAAGCCCGGGAGCAACAGCCGCAATTGCTTTAGCTACATTATTCGTACTATATTTTTTCAGATCTTCGCCCTTTATAGTAACAGCAGAGCCGGTAAATCCTTCTTTTTTCCTATTAAACATACCTGTTACCACCACTTCATCCAGTGCTTTTGTATCAGACTTCATCACTACTGACATAAATGTTGAAGGATTCAACAACTGAGTTTCCAAACCTACATAAGAAATCCTCACCTGACTATCTTCCGGAACATCAGAAAGCTGGAAATTACCATTATTATCTGTGATGGTACGGATATTGGCATCTTCCACTATAATAGTGGCACCGATAACCGGAAACCCGTCTTCTTCGGAAAGCACTTTTCCTTTTACTTGTGAAATATTCTTTTTAGGATTCTTTTTAGTGATATTGATAAATTGTCCGTCAATGTGATATTTCAATGGATTTTTCCCGATAATCACCTTTAAAGCTTCACCAATAGTAGCTTTCTCAACTTTCCCGGTAGAAGTATAAGAACTAATCTCATCGTAGATAAAAAGAACTTTATATCCCGATACTTTCTCCAAAT
>ENA-OYOM01000110-OYOM01000110.1-human-gut-metagenome-genome-assembly--contig:-NODE-110-length-8304-cov-54.995151_pt1 | contig 8304 bp, 7 predicted proteins | sample MGYA00244034_ERZ653178 | MGnify/ENA primary metagenome ERZ653178 (study PRJEB26926, sample SAMN06165428) | human gut metagenome | biome: ENVO:00009003; feature: ENVO:2100002; material: ENVO:00002003...
TAAAAATGCGCTCGCAGAACAAACCATCGCGTTCGGGTTTGTACGTACGGTAATTTATGGTTTCAGGCTTCAAAACTTCACCACTCGAATTCTCAAGGATTTCTTCCGGAGAAGCCAGACCAATTGAGATCTTCGAGAAATTACTTTTCGTCTTATTTTCTTTTCTAAAAGCCATACTCTATATAATTGAGATTTGATAATTGAATCATTGGAAATTGAAGAAGATGCGAATGTCAACAGACCTTCATCGGCCTATTGACATCCTGCATTCTTTCATTATTTTATTCTAGGTTGATACTCAAACCTAATCCTCTCAACTCGTGTAACAATACGTTCAAGGATTCCGGAATACCAGGTTGCGGCATCGGTTCACCTTTCACAATTGCTTCATAAGCTTTCGAACGTCCTACCACGTCGTCAGACTTGATAGTAAGGATTTCCTGCAGGATATGAGCAGCACCGAAGCCTTCGAGTGCCCAAACCTCCATTTCTCCGAAACGCTGACCACCGAACTGTGCTTTACCACCAAGAGGTTGCTGAGTAATCAATGAGTACGGACCGATAGAACGAGCGTGCATCTTGTCTTCAACCATGTGCCCCAGCTTCAGCATATAAGTCACACCTACGGTTGCTGCCTGGTCAAATTGCTCACCTGTACCACCATCACAAAGATAAGTTTTACAGTAACGTGGCAATCCCGCTTTGTCTGTCCACTGATCCAAGTCGTCCATCGTAGCACCGTCAAAAATAGGAGTTGCAAATTTCACGCCCAAAGTTTTTCCGGCACGACCTAATACAGCTTCAAAAATCTGACCAATGTTCATACGAGAAGGCACACCCAACGGATTCAATACGATGTCAACCGGAGTACCATCCGACAAGAACGGCATATCTTCCTGACGAACAACGCGGGATACAATACCCTTGTTACCGTGGCGACCTGCCATCTTATCACCCACACCAATCTTACGCTTCTTAGCAATATATACTTTAGCCATCTGGATAATACCAGCTGGAAGTTCATCACCAATTGTAATAGCAAACTTCTTACGTTTCAATTCAGCATCCAGCTCTTTGTATTTCTTAATGAAATTCATTACCAGATCACGAATCATACCGTTAATATGATCATCACTAGTCCAGTTGCTCAATTGAATAGAAGTAAAGTCGAGTGAATCAAAATCAGAAACACTGAACTTAGAACCTTTCGCAATTACTTCCGCACCCAGATAATCCTTCACACCTTGAGAAACCTTGCCTTCAGTCAAAGTCATCAGTTTCTTAACCAGGATACGTTTCAGATCAGCTACCTTAGATTCAAATTCATCATCGATCTTAGGCAACAATGCTTTATCGGCCAGTTTTGAGCTACGATTCTTAATCACACGTGAGAAAAGTTTCTTATCGATCACAACACCTTTCAAAGAAGGAGAAGCTTTCAAGGAAGCATCTTTCACGTCACCTGCCTTATCACCAAAGATGGCACGAAGCAATTTTTCTTCCGGAGAAGGATCAGATTCACCCTTCGGTGTAATCTTACCAATCATGATATCACCCGGCTCGATACGAGCACCGATTCTTACGATACCATTTTCATCCAGGTCTTTAGTAGCTTCTTCACTTACATTCGGGATATCAGAAGTCAACTCTTCCATACCACGTTTTGTTTCACGAACTTCCAGAGAATATTCCTCTACGTGAACCGAAGTCAACAAGTCTTCGCGTACCACACGTTCGTTCAATACGATAGCATCCTCATAGTTGTAACCTTTCCAAGGCATGTAAGCAACCAACAGGTTCTTACCCAATGCCAATTCACCCTTTTCAGTAGAATAACCTTCAGTCAAGATGTCACCTTTCTTCACACGTTGGCCTCTGTCGCAAATCGGACGCAAGTCAATCGTCATGTTCTGGTTAGTCTTACGGAACTTAGGTATTCTATATTCTTTCAAAGCAGGTTCGAAACTTACGAACTCTTCGTCTTCTGTACGGTCATACAAAATACGGATAGTAGTAGCATCAACGTAGTCAACAACACCATCTCCTTCCGCAGTAATCTGCGTACGAGAGTCTCTTACCAACTGACGTTCGATACCTGTACCTACGATCGGCGCTTCACTTCTCAACAAAGGAACCGCCTGGCGCATCATGTTTGATCCCATCAATGCACGGTTAGCATCATCATGTTCCAGGAACGGAATCAATGAAGCCGCGATTGATGCAATCTGCTGAGGAGAAACGTCCATCAAATCAACCTCTGTCGGTTCAACAACCGGGAAATCAGCATCCTGACGAGATTTAACTTTGTTACGCACAAATGTACCGTCATCATTCAACGGAGCATTTCCCTGTGCAATAACCTTTTCTTCCTCTTCTTCAGCAGTCAGATAAATCAGACCGTTATCAGAAAGATCCACTTTCCCGTTTTCGACCTTACGATACGGAGTTTCAATGAATCCCAGATCATTAATCTTAGCAAATACACACAATGAAGAGATCAAACCGATGTTCGGACCTTCAGGAGTCTCAATCGGACAAAGACGACCATAGTGTGTGTAGTGAACGTCACGAACCTCAAATCCGGCACGTTCACGGGAAAGACCACCAGGACCAAGGGCAGACATACGACGCTTGTGCGTAATTTCAGCCAAGGGGTTTGTCTGGTCCATGAACTGAGACAATGCGTTCGTTCCGAAGAATGAGTTGATTACAGAAGAGATTGTCTTCGCGTTAATCAAATCAATCGGAGTAAACACTTCATTGTCACGAACGTTCATACGTTCACGAATCGTACGAGACATACGAGCCAGACCAACAGCAAACTGATTAGAAAGCTGCTCACCTACTGTACGTACACGACGGTTACTCAAGTGGTCAATATCATCAACATCCGCTTTAGAGTTAATCAGCTCAATCAGATACTTAATGATTTCAATAATATCTTGTTTTGTCAATACCTTCACATCCATGTCCGTAGTCAGTCCCAACTTTTTGTTGATTCTGTAACGTCCTACCTCGCCAAGGTCATATCTTTTTTCAGAGAAGAACAGGTTATTGATAACCTCACGAGCACTGGCATCATCAGCCGGATCTGCATTACGCAACTGACGGTAAATGTAAAGTACAGCCTCTTTTTCAGAGTTGCTCGGGTCTTTCTGAAGGGTATTAAATATAATAGAGTAGTCGGATGAATTCGCTTCTTCCTTGTGAACAAGGATATTCTGAACGCCTGAGTCTATAATTTCATCGATATGATCCTCTTCAATCACAGTTTCACGGTCGATAATAACCTCATTACGTTCAATAGAAACAACTTCACCTGTGTCTTCATCTACGAAATCTTCTGTCCATGTTTTTAAAACACGAGCAGCGAGTTTTCTTCCTACGACTTTCTTCAAGTTAGTCTTATTAACCTTAACGTCTTCAGCCAAATTGAAGATTTCGAGGATATCTTTATCATTTTCAAAACCTACAGCTCTTAACAGAGTAGTAACAGGCAATTTCTTTTTACGGTCGATATACGCATACATTACATTGTTAATATCTGTAGCGAATTCGATCCATGAACCTTTGAATGGAATAATACGGGCAGAGTACAATTTAGTACCGTTAGCATGTACGCTCTGACCAAAGAACACGCCCGGAGAACGGTGCAACTGAGAAACAACTACACGCTCAGCACCATTAATAACAAAAGTTCCTTTCGGAGTCATATACGGAATAGGACCCAGATAAACATCCTGAATGACTGTGTCAAAATCTTCATGATCAGGATCAGTACAATACAGCTTCAATTTCGCCTTCAAGGGCACGCTGTATGTGAGGCCACGCTCCAGACACTCGTCTATTGAATAGTGAGGCGGGTCAATGTAATAGTCCAAGAATTCAAGGACAAAGTTATTACGAGTGTCAGCGATAGGGAAGTTTTCAGCAAATACCTTGTACAGCCCGTCATTCTTACGTTTTTCGGGCGGGGTATCCAACTGTAAAAAGTCTTGGAATGACTTCAATTGCACTTCCAAGAAATCCGGATACTTCATCGGATTCTTAATGGAAGCAAAATTAACTCTTTGATTTTCAGTATTTGAAGACATTTGTTAATATTTTGTAGAACTTAATAATAATATAGACACAAAAAGGTTAAGAATCCTCTACCAGAGGATTCCTAACCGTATTACCTGATACTCAGGTTAATATTATTTAAGCTCAACTTCAGCTCCAGCTTCTTCCAAAGTTTTCTTCAGTGATTCAGCTTCGTCTTTAGCCAAGCCTTCTTTTACTGTGCTAGGAGCACCGTCTACCATGTCTTTAGCTTCTTTCAAGCCAAGACCACATGCTTCTTTAACGGCTTTAACAACCTGCAATTTTGCAGCACCAGCGCTCTTCAAAACTACATCAAAAGATGTTTTTTCTTCAGCAGCAGCTGCACCAGCAGCAGGACCAGCAGCAACAGCTACAGCTGCAGCAGCAGGTTCAATACCGTATTCTTCTTTAAGGATAGTTGCAAGTTCATTAACTTCTTTTACTGTCAAGTTAACTAATTGTTCTGCAAAAGCTTTCAAATCTGCCATTTTTGTATGATTTTAATTGTTTGTTACTAATTGATTATAAAATTGATTATTCGGCGCGTTCGCCCAGAGTTTTAAGTACTCCATGAATGGTGTTACCACCTGATTGAAGAGCTGAAATAACATTCTTCGCCGGTGATTGCAACAATGCAATAATGTCAGCGATAACCTCATTCTTACTCTTGATATTGCAGAGAGCATCCAGTTGATCTGCACCTACATAGAAACCTTCTTCAGCATAAGCTGCCTTCAATGCAGGAATGTCCTCTTTGTATTCTTTCAACAACTTTGCAGGAGCGTTAGCTACTTCGCTAAACATTACAGAAGTTGTACCTTTCAAAGAATTGAACAACGGAGAGAAATCAACATCTTCCATGCTCATCAGAGCTTTGTGAAGCAAAGAATTCTTCACAACAACCAGCTTAATACCGGCTTTGAAACATTTTCTTCTCAGTTCACTTGTCTTAGCTGCGTCCATAGCAGTTGTGTCAACCAAGTAAAAATGTCCGTATTGCTTAACGGTTTCAGCCAACTGACCAATAATAACGCCTTTATCTTCCTTTCTCATGATTCCTCCTTATTATTAGTTTTCTTCTACAGTTTTGGGATCAATCTTGACACCCTTACTCATAGTACTTGAAAGATAAATACTCTTAATATAGGTACCCTTAGCTGAGCTTGGTTTCAATTTGATGATAGTAGCGATAAATTCTTTCGCATTATCACGAATCTGATCTGCAGTGAAAGACACCTTACCAATTGAAGTATGAACAATACCGCTCTTATCAACCTTAAAGTCAATCTTACCTTGCTTAACTTCCTTAACAGCCTTAGCTACATCCATAGTTACAGTACCACTCTTAGGATTCGGCATTAATCCACGAGGACCAAGAACACGACCTAAAGCACCGATCTTACCCATGATAGACGGCATTGTAATGATTACATCAATATCAGTCCATCCACCTTTGATCTTTTCAATATATTCATCAAGACCAACATAGTCAGCGCCAGCTTCTTTTGCAGCAGCTTCAGCATCAGGTGTACACAGAACCAAAACACGTACTTGCTTACCTGTTCCGTGAGGCAGCGAAACTACACCACGAACCATCTGGTTAGCTTTACGAGGGTCTACACCTAAACGTACGTCAATATCTAATGAAGCATCAAATTTAGAAAAAGTAATATCTTTAACTAACTGTGCAGCTTCTTTCAGTGAGTATGCTTTCCCTGCTTCAATTTTTTCTGCAGCCAACTTTTGATTTTTTGTCAGTTTACCCATTATAATTGAAGTTTATTAGTTATTACCCGGGAATTCCCCTTTTACAGCGATACCCATACTTCTAGCTGTACCAGCTACCATAGTCATAGCAGACTCGATAGTGAAGCAGTTCAAGTCAACCATTTTGTCCTGAGCAATCGTACGAACTTGTTCCCATGTAATTTCGGCAACTTTCTTACGATTAGGCTCAGCAGAACCACTCTTAATCTTAGCCAATTCAAGCAATTGAATAGCTACGGGAGGAGTCTTGATAACAAAATCAAAAGACTTATCTGCGTAGTAGGTAATGATTACAGGTAAAATTTTACCTGCTTTGTCCTGGGTTCTGGCATTGAATTGCTTGCAAAATTCCATGATATTAATACCCTTAGAACCCAAAGCAGGTCCAACGGGAGGTGATGGATTTGCAGCGCCTCCTTTAATCTGTAATTTGATTAGTCCAGCAACTTCTTTAGCCATTTTGTTTCTAATTTTTATATATTAATTATAGCGAAAGTCCAATGCACGTAACAGAATGCATTATTCTTTCTCGACATCCATAAAGCCAAGTTCCAGCGGAGTTTTACGTCCGAAGATCTTAACCATAACCTTCAACTTCCGTTTTTCGGTGTTCACTTCTTCAATGAGACCACTGAAGCCACTGAACGGTCCAACGGTAACTTTCACTGTTTCGCCTACGGTATAAGGTACATTAAGTTCCTCACCACTTTCCTGAAGTTCATCCACCGTACCAAGTATACGATTCACTTCCGATTGTCTCAAAGGAACCGGATTTTCGGAACCTCCCAAGAAGCCGATTACATTCGGAGTGTTTCTCAAATGATGAGCAACTTCACCGACCAAAGCGGCCTCGACTAAAACGTATCCGGGAAGATAACTTCTTTCTTTCACAATTTTCTTACCATTGCGAACCTGATACACTTTCTCGGTAGGAATCAACACCTGAGACACATACTCGCTAAGGTCACTGTTCTTAATGTCAGCATCAAGATATTCTTTAACCTTGCTTTCTTTTCCACTAACAGCACGTAATACGTACCACTTTTTTTCAATCTCAGACATTTTATTCAATTAATTAGTGCGGATAGATAATATCCTCCATTACAAACTGGAAGACTGAATCCATAAGAAAAACGACTAACGCAATGAGTAGGGAAGCATATAAAACAACCACTGCGCTACTAGAAAGTTCTTTACGAGTCGGCCATGATACTTTATGGACTAATTCGTCGTAAGATTCTTTACAATAATTTGCTACTTTCTGAAACATATTCTTTCAAGTTTAGCACGGGAGGAGAGGCTCGAACTCCCGACACCCGGTTTTGGAGACCGGTGCTCTACCAACTGAGCTACTCCCGTAAAAATCAGTTCCCGAAGCCTTACGACCGAGAACTGATCATATATATTTATCCAAGTGTTAGTCAAGAAGTTCTGTTATCTGTCCAGCACCTACAGTACGTCCACCTTCGCGGATAGCGAAACGCAAACCTACATTCAATGCAACCGGGTAAATCAACTCAACTGTAATAGTTACGTTATCACCAGGCATTACCATTTCAGTTCCTTCCGGCAAAGTGATTTCACCTGTACAGTCCATAGTACGCAAGTAGAACTGAGGACGATACTTGTTATGGAACGGAGTATGACGACCACCTTCTTCTTTCTTCAAGATATAAACCTCAGCTTTGAACTTAGAGTGAGCCTTAACCTGACCCGGCTTACACAAAATCATACCACGTTTGATTTCGTTTTTGTCGATACCACGCAACAACAAACCAACATTATCACCAGCTTCACCTTGATCCAACAATTTACGGAACATTTCAACACCAGTAACAACAGATTTCTTATCTTCACCCAAACCAAGGATTTCAACTTCGTCACCTACATGGATAACACCAGCTTCGATACGACCTGTAGCAACAGTACCACGACCAGTAATAGAGAACACGTCTTCAACAGGCATCAAGAAAGGTTTATCAATATCACGCGGAGGCAATGGAATCCAAGTATCAACTGCATCCATCAACTCCATTACTTTATCTTCCCATTGAGGAACACCATTCAAAGCACCTAATGCAGAACCACGAATAATAGGAGTATTATCACCATCGAAATCATAGAATGAAAGCAATTCACGCATTTCCATTTCTACCAATTCCAACATTTCTTCATCATCAACCATATCACACTTGTTCAAGAAAACAACCAAACGAGGTACGTTTACCTGACGAGCCAACAGGATGTGTTCACGAGTCTGAGGCATCGGACCATCAGTTGCAGCACAAACAATAATTGCGCCATCCATCTGAGCAGCACCTGTAACCATGTTTTTTACATAGTCGGCGTGACCCGGACAGTCAACGTGAGCATAGTGACGATTTGCAGTTTGATATTCTACGTGAGAAGTATTGATAGTAATACCTCTTTCTTTTTCTTCAGGAGCGTTGTCGA
>ENA-OYOM01000124-OYOM01000124.1-human-gut-metagenome-genome-assembly--contig:-NODE-124-length-7921-cov-17.235825_pt1 | contig 7921 bp, 3 predicted proteins | sample MGYA00244034_ERZ653178 | MGnify/ENA primary metagenome ERZ653178 (study PRJEB26926, sample SAMN06165428) | human gut metagenome | biome: ENVO:00009003; feature: ENVO:2100002; material: ENVO:00002003...
GATGTCGGCATCAAATAATCCACTAATCGTTATTGACGGAGTCCCTGTAGATGATGGAAACATCAGCGGAATGGCTAATCCGCTTGCATCAGTTCACCCTAATGATATTGAAACATTTACAATCCTAAAGGATGCATCCGCAACAGCGATTTATGGCTCGCGCGCATCAAATGGTGTTATTATAATAACGACAAAAAAAGGTCAGAGCGGAAATACGAAAGTTAGTTATGCGGGGAATGTAAAAATCAGCACCCGTTCAAATGAAGTTGACGTTATGTCAGCAACTGATTTTCGGGAATTTGTAATTTCTAAATTTGGAGAAAGTAGTGCACAGTTCAATGCGCTTGGAAGCAGTAGTACAAACTGGCAAGACGAAATTTTCAGGACTTCTGTTAGCACGGATCACAACATAAGTGTAAGCGGTAGTCTCCCATCTGTCCCTTATCGTGTTTCAATCGGATTCACGGATGAGAATGGTATATTGAAAACCTCGAATATGCAACGGTGGACCGGTGCGGTAAACCTTAATCCATGTTTCTTTGACAATCATTTGAATGTTCAGGTGAATGTAAAAGGAATATATAACAAAAATAGGTTTGCAGACACGGGAGCCATAGGATTGGCCACGCAATATGATCCCACTCAGCCCATATATATGAACGGTTCTGAATATGGAAACGGCTATTTCATGTATCTCAATCAAGCAAACGGACGCCCTGTGGACATAGGTTTGGCTAATCCAGTGGCAATGCTTAATGATCGTAGTGATAAATCTACTGTATATCGCAGCATAGGCAATATCCAGTTGGATTATAAAATGCATTTTCTTCCGGAACTTAGAGCAAACTTGAATTTAGGTTACGATGTATCGACGGGAGATGGAGCTATCATTATAGCTGACAACTCACCAATGTCATGGTGTACCGGCAATTATAAAACAGGATTTGGTGAAAATCAGTCATATCATCAGTTAAAACGTAATACTCTCTTAGAATTCTACCTCGATTATTCAAACACGTTTAAGGATCATTCAATAGATTTTATGGCAGGTTATTCATGGCAACGATTCTATACTTCTGAATGGACAAAATATCCTTACTCGGTTTCTCTCGCCAATGAGAAAGAACAAGAGTTTTATAAGGAAAGTATCGATAATAAGACGGAGAACTATCTGATATCATTCTTCGGCAGACTTAACTACTCCTTTAAAGACCGTTATTTACTTACATTCACACTTCGTGATGACGGGTCTTCACGATTTAGCAAGAATAACCGCTGGGGATTATTTCCATCGGCAGCGTTGGCATGGAGAATACAACAGGAGTCTTTTTTAAGAAATGTAACTTGGCTTTCAGATCTTAAACTTAGATTGGGGTATGGAGTAACCGGTCAGCAAAATCTAAATAATGGTGATTACCCGTACCTTGCACGATATTCCTATTCTAAACCTGGAGCCAATTATTTCTTCGGTAACACTGAATATCGTCTAATCGCACCACAGGCTTATGATGAAAACTTGAAATGGGAAGAAACAAAGACCTATAATGTGGCTGTCGATTTCGGATTCCTCAACAGTAAGATTACAGGTACTTTGGACCTCTATTACCGAAAGACAGACAATCTCTTGAATACGGTCACGGCGCCGGCTGGCACTAATTTCAGCAATGAGCTTCTCACGAATGTCGGTTCCCTTGAAAATAAGGGCGTTGAATTGTCGTTGACTGCTCATCCCGTTACATCTCGAGACTGGAACTGGACAATAAACTACAATATATCGTACAACAAGAATCGAATTACAAAACTGACTTTCAATGATGACCCTTCATATAAAGGTGTGATTCATGGAGGAATAGATGGAGCTACTGGTTATAATATTCAAATTAATTCGGTAAACAACCCATATAATTCATTTTATGTGTTTGAGCAGATGTATAGTCCTGCAGGACATCCCATAGAAGGTGCGTATGTGGATCAAAACAATGACAATAAGATTGACGAAGAGGATTTGATCGCATATAAGAAATCAGCTCCAGATGTATATATGGGATTGTCCAGCCAACTATCTTATAAAAATTGGGACTTGTCTTTTGGACTTAGAGCCAGTTTCGGCAACTATGTATACAATAATGTACAATCGAACAGGGAAGCTTGGGATGGTTCACAGATGTATGACCAGACAGGGTTTCTCAAGAATCGAATGAATACAGCTTGGATAAATGATTTCAAGGCTGGCCAGTATAGGAGCAGCTACTATGTTCAGAAAGCGTCATTTTTACGAATGGATAACATTACGTTAGGGTATACATTTGACCAGCTTCTTGATAGTAAGCTTAACATGCGACTATATTTTACGGTTCAAAATCCATTTGTCGTGACAAAATATAAAGGTCTCGATCCTGAAATAAGCGGAGAGGGCATTGACAATAATCTTTACCCTCGTCCACGTTCGTTCATGCTTGGCTTAAATTTAAACTTCTAAAAATTTTGACATGAAATCATATTTCAAACTTATATTAATAATGGCTGTTGCAATTTTTGCGACAATCACTTCATCCTGTATTGATGATCTTGATACGGTACCCATTGATAAGGATGACTTGGTGTCAACCGCGGTTTTTGGTAGTGAGATTGACGCATATACGGAGAGTCTTGCCAAGATTTATGCCGGACTTGTAATCGGTGGAAATCAAGGTGGAGATGCAGAGCAAGATGTTGTCGGCATTGATGGTGGTTCCCAAGCGTCGTTTATTCGTGTGTTATGGAATATGCAGGAGCTTGCGTCAGATATGGCACATTGTTGTTGGAACGACCCCGGTATACCTGACTTCAACCATATCAGTTGGGCTGCGTCAAGTCCGTGGATAAAAGGCTCTTATTATAGGCTTTTTTACCAGATTAACTTGTCAAATGCATTCTTGAGAGAAACGACAGAAGATAAACTTGCTAATCGCGGGTGTTCATCTGAGGTTATGAACAAGGTCAGGCAATATCGAGCTGAAGCTCGTTTCATGCGTGCTCTGATGTATCAATACGCTCTCGACCTGTATAGAAATGTTCCTTTCGTTGATGAAAATAGTACAGTTGGCAGTGTTCGTCCTCCCCAAATAATGAAACAAGAATTGTTTGGTTACATTGAGAAAGAGATGATAGAGTGTGAGAAGGATCTTCATGATCCAATCGTTGGATGGTGCGATGATTATGGCCATGCCCATAAAGCAGCTGCGTGGGCAGCACTGTCTCGTCTATATCTAAATGCGGAGACATACATTGGAGAAGCCCGTTATACCGACTGTATAACATATTCTCAAAAGGTCCTTTCTGCGGGCTACAAACTCGAGGATAATTATGGAGATATGTTCAAGGCAGATAATGACCATTCGCTGGAGATGATTATGCCGTGTAGATATGAGGGAGAGGAAACCATGACTTGGGGTGGAATGACCGCCCTGCTTTGCTGGGGATCTGCTGAGTATCAGGAAGAGACAAATGCAAAAGGTGCATGGCAGGGTGTCAGGGCAAAATCTTCGTTATACAAAATATTTGCTAACGAGCAAAATTTTGATAACGATCAACGACGTTTGATGCTGCGCACGGAATCAACTAATAATATAGAAATTACCAACGAAGCCGATTTTGTAAACAATGGTATTCCTGTTACAAAGTTTTATAACGTCAATAAAGATGGTAGTAAGCCATCATCCTCCGAGGCCTGGGTGGATTTCCCCTTATTCCGTCTCGGAGAAATATATCTGAATATCGCGGAAGCTGTTTTAAGGGGTGGCTCAGGAGCTACAAAAGCCGAGGCTATCGGATATTTGAATGATCTTCGCAAACGAGCATACTCAGATAAGTTATCTGCTCCCATATCTGATTCAGAATTTACCCTCGATTTTATGCTTGATGAGAGAGGTCGTGAGTTATTCTTCGAGGCTCAAAGACGCACAGATTTAATCCGTTTCGGGAAATATACTGGAGATAACTATCTATGGCCATGGAAAGGCGGTGTAGAGAAAGGGAAAGCAGTCGCTGATTTCTATGCCGTATATCCAATTCCATCGGACGATATAGGCTCTAATGAGAATCTTAAACAAAATGATGGTTATTAATCAATGAATTAAAATGGAAACGAGATACATAATACTATCCTTAGTCGGTATTCTTGGAATGGTGTCATGCTCCGATGACATCACGGCTCCCATCCTTGAACTGAAGGAGGCTGCCACATTACATCCTATGACGGCCAATGAAATCAAGATTACCAAAGAGAATTCAAATGACCCATTCCCTGAAATCACTTGGGATAAAGCTCTATATGGAGCTGGAGCAGTAGTTAACTATAGCATATCCATGACCAATGAGAACACGGGTAAAAGCATTGTCATTGGTGAAACAGGTCAACCTGAACTTAAATTGACCAATGCCGAGATAAACGACTTGTTTGCCAAACTTGGCGCATTGCCTGGTCAGACATGTTCATATACAATATCTTTGGTGTCACAAGCCTTTGATGCTTATACTGATGAGGCAAAAAACACAATATCCTTTGACGCAACAGGATACGACCCTAATGTAGATAACATTGATTGGAAGTATGCCTATGTTGCCGTTGGTTATCCAAACTGGGACTTTACCACAGCGTATGTTATCGGCGATCCTGATAACGATGGCATCTATCAAGGTTATGTAAATATTGAAGCTCCGTCAACAATAGCAATCATAGATGGAGCGGACGTTTCTCATGTGATTGCTCAAGGCATTGAGATAACAGACGCCAATAAGGGCTTTTTTGAAATTACAGTTGATGATAGTGGTTCGGCAACATTATCAGCCCCCTGTGATGTCTGGGGACTAATCGGAGATGCTACAACAGGAGGATGGAATGATGATACGTTAATGGAATATGACGATAATACCCGTTTATGGACTGTCATTACATCATTGTCTGCCAATGAATTCAAATTTAGGGCAAATAAAGATTGGACTATAAATTATGGCGGAGATGATATTACATCTAATGGTCTTATTTTGAGTGGCTCAAATATAAAAGTGCCGACAGAAAGTCCTTACATTGTAACAATGGATCTTACGCACGCGGGCAAATACACTTATACAATGGAAGAGACTACTATTGAATTGTCAAGTGCATTCATGACTCTTCCGGGAAGTTATCAGGGCTGGAGTCCGGACGCTGATAATTGTTATCGGATTGTATCTGATGCACGTGACTTCAAATATAGTGGAGCTTACTACTTAGACTCTAATACGGAATTTAAGTTCTATGATGGTGGGTCTTGGATTGGTATTTTGGGCGAAATTTCATGGAATGATGATAAATCTACAGGATCATTTGTAATCGGAGATGGTGACAATATCGTAATTACAGATGGTGCGTATTATAAAATTTCGGCTGACACTAAGAAGATGGTCGCGTCTCTCACAAAGACGTGTTGGGAAGTTATCGGTGATGCAACAGCAGGCGGATGGGATTATGGCCAACCTATGACCTACGATCCATCTACACAAACTTGGATTATTGATATTACTCTCGGTGATGGGGAAATTAAATTCCGGTTTGATTCATCTTGGACAATTAACTTGGGAGGCGAACTTTCTTCACTTGAGCAAAATGGAGGTAATATAAAGGTTTCTGCCGGAGAGTACCATATCGTGCTTGATGCCGAACACAATTTCGCAGAAATAACGATAAATAAATAATAAATTATGGAAAATTTTATTTCTTTTAAAACACAAAGACTTGCTAAGTATGATTACGCTTCTTTGCACTATCTTACTCGTTAGCTGCTCCGATGATGTAATTGCTCCTACTGATAATTCAGTAGCGATGGCGGCTCGTTCGGATTACAGCGTTGCTACAACAACAGCTCTTGCGCCGTTGAATGATGTAATGATGCAGGCATTTTATTGGGATGTACCTGTTGACGAGGCTTCTTTAAACGGAACATGGTGGGATAATCTGAGCGAGAAATCACCGGAGTTGAAATCTAGTGGCATCAGTGCGATATGGACACCTGGCCCATGTAAAGGTAACTGGGGCATCGTGGACAATGGTTATGGCATATACGACCATTATGACTTGGGCAATTACAACCAGAAAGGAAGTGTGGAAACTCGTTTTGGTAGTAGGGCCGAATTGGAGAACATGATTCAGATTATGCATCAGTCCCCAAGGATAGACGTATATTCAGACGTAGTATTGAACCATGTTTATTCAAGCAATGACAATGAAGAGGTGAATCCTGCGGTAAAGGAATATATTTTTGGAGAGGCAAATAATGAACAATATATGCCATACCCCGCCAATGATGTAAAATGGGTTATTCCGAATGCTTCTCCTGGGGATTACTATATCCAGATAAAAGGATACTGCTTGCCGTGGTCGTCTTCTGCCACAGAACGCGGATATGATTTGATGATTCGTTGGGATAATAGCGAAATCTCAGAGATTTATACTTGGGAAAATGAACCAAATAATGGTAACGGCTCATCGAATACATTCCCCGGTTCTGGGAAAATTATGCGCGGGCATATCGAAAACAAATCAGATATTGATGAGTTTAAGGTTTCATTGACTGGCAGCCATGATATAGAAATCAGACTTTCAGCAAGAAGAGAGTCAGGCTCACCCATGCAATGGGTTGATGCTGGTTCGATGCTCGGATATTATCCTATTGCAGTCTGGTACAATGGTACTAATTTAGCTGCCTCTAAATTAGAAGCTCGAACCAATACCCATATCACCTATCCTACTCATACAGGAGACGGGGAGAAGAACTATGAATGGAATTTCGCTCATTTCCATCCCGTAGATGCGAATGATTGGCTAGGAGGATATGGCTCTGATGAAATTGTTACGAATACTAAATTCTTTGGCAATGATTTCAATACATTCGATCCTGTAGTGCAAACTCGTTTGAATGATTGGGGTAACTGGTTGATTGATAAGATCGGATTTGACGGTTTTCGTCTTGATTTTGTAAGAGGCTTTCAGGAAGAGTTCGTGGCAAATTGGGTAAACGGATTACCATTGGTGAATGGACAACAGCCGTTTATTGTAGGTGAGTATTGGGGAGCTGATTACCGCATAAAAGATTGGGTAAATAACGTGGCATCATTAGGAGCTTACGTTAACGGATTTGATTTTCCGTTAAAGAACACCTTGACAGATATGTGTAATAAGAATGGCAGTGAATTTAATATGTCTTGGCTGAACCATGCAGGATTAGTACGGAATGGATACGGGCATACATTGCCAGGGACATCTGTTGTTACATTCCTGGATAATCATGATACGGGAAAAGAACATGACAAATGGGTGACTAAAGACTTCCATCTGGGTTATGCATACATATTGACCCATGAAGGTCGTCCTTGTATATTCTATCCTCATTTCTTTGGAGATACTCAAAATGATGCAAATGATAAGTCTAAAGCCGTAACAGCTCCAGCATGGCTAAGAGACAGTCTTAAAGATCTTATCGCAATAAGAAAGACCTATCTGGGCGGAGTGATAACAGTCTTGAGTGAAATAGGTAATCCTTATCCATCAGAAAATATAAAGAATCTATATATCGCAAGACGACAAGGTAACGGAGTAAAAGATGGAGCTATCATTGTTCTCAATAATGATAATTCATCCAAGAAAGCCATGTGGGTTACCGTCAATACGACTGGCTTCTCTGATTGGTCTAATAAGACTCTCGTTAACGCTTTAAATACTGCTGAGTCAGTTAAGGTTCAAGCTGATGGCCGTGTTGAGTTAAGCGCGCCTGCTCGAAGTTATAGCGTTTGGGTACTGCAAGAAGACTTAGAATGATAATTAGATGTTCTCATGCATTAATTAATAATCTCTACATTTGGAAACGCGACGTTGTTGAAACGTCGCGTTTTTAGTGAAATATCA
>ENA-OYOM01000140-OYOM01000140.1-human-gut-metagenome-genome-assembly--contig:-NODE-140-length-7562-cov-12.281204_pt1 | contig 7562 bp, 3 predicted proteins | sample MGYA00244034_ERZ653178 | MGnify/ENA primary metagenome ERZ653178 (study PRJEB26926, sample SAMN06165428) | human gut metagenome | biome: ENVO:00009003; feature: ENVO:2100002; material: ENVO:00002003...
TATATGAAGAGTTACTGGGAGAAAATAATTTCTTACTTGCTAATAATGGTTCTGCTATCAATAATGCCAGTGGAGATCCCTATTTATCTCGTACGATGAGTCGTGCCGATAATTATCAGATGAACTTTACGGCAACTTATAACCGTGACTTTGGTAATCATCATATAGGTGCTTTATTCTCTATTGAAAAGTCGGAGGCTGAAAGTGAATATTTGGTAGGACAGGTTACTAATCCTTATGAATTTACAAATGGACAATCCAATCTTGTTCAATATAATAGTGCATCTACTACTGAATTCAAGCGTGCGGAGTCTGGAACATTATCATATATTGGTCGTGTGAACTATGCATATGCTGACAAGTATTTGTTAGAGTTCTTGCTTCGTTCGGACGCATCAACCAAATTTGCTCCTGAAAATTATTGGGGTGTTTTTCCTTCCGTTTCTGCAGGTTGGATAATATCACAAGAGGAATGGTTTAAGAAGAGTGTGAAGTGGGTCGACTATTTGAAAGTACGTGCTTCGTTTGGTTTGACAGGTCGAGATAATACGAAAGCATGGCAATGGATGCAAAATTATGCAGTTGATAAAGATAAAGGACCTATATTTGGTGTCAACACATCAACAAATGCTGGTAATCATATAACAATTAATAAGGAGATTTCTGCTGTTAACCGTAATGCACATTGGGATAAGTCATATAAGGCAAATTTTGGTTTGGACTTCAACGTCTTGAATAATCGTTTGTCATTCAATATTGATGGTTATTATGAGTGGAATCGAGAAATGTTACTTCCATATTCTGCTTCTATTCCAGGTACGGTAGGAACACAGTCAGCGAATTTTAATTACGGAGAGTTAAATACATATGGTATGGAATTGTCTGTGACTTGGAGAGATAGAATAGGGAAAGATTTTAAATATAAGGTGTCTGTTAATACAGGGTATACGGATAATAAAGTGCTTATGATGGACTGGGAAACCAATCAACGTTATATGAAGATTCATGAGGGAAGTCGTACGGATATGGGAACATGGGGAATGCAGTGTCTTGGCATGTTTCGCAGTTATCAAGATATTGATGAATATTTTGCTAAATATAATATTACATCATATATGGGTATGACCAAAGATAATGTAAAGCCTGGTATGTTGATCTATAAAGATATTCGTGGTGCAGAACAGACTGATGGAACCTATGCCGGACCAGATGGAGTTGTAAGTTATGAAAATGATCAAGTTCGTTTATCAAACCGAAATAACCCTTATGGTTTCACTACCAATTTGAGTGCGGAATGGAAAGGAATTTCTTTATCTGCACAGATAAGCGCAAGTTGGGGAGGATATAGTTTTATTCCAACATCAGCACTTAAGATCGGCAATATGGTCGGCTCTGGATCGAGTTCTTATACAGATTTGGAATATACCAATATGCCATCTTTCTGGAACACAGATAATATGTTCGTTTATAATGATGTAGTTGATGCGTCAGGGAATGTGGTTGTAAAAGCTAATCGCAATGCAAAATATCCAAACTTAAGATGGGGTAGTGTTAATAGTGTGAATTCTACATATTGGAGAGTGAGTGGAACTCGTGTTAGTATGAACCGCTTAACACTTGCATACACTATACCATCAAAGTTTACAAGATTGATAGGTATCGAAAGTTGTCGTTTCAATGTGACAGGACAGAATTTATTTAGTTTCTATAATCCTTATCCTGATAATTTTATAGATCCAATGACTTCTTATGGTAGTTATCCTACTTTGCGTAAGTTTACTATTGGTGTAAATGTGACATTCTAAAAAGAAATAGCGATGAAAAGAAAAAATATAATAGCTTTCAGTGTTGCTTTAATGGCAATAGGCACTTTCACTTCATGTAGTGATGAGTTTCTACAAGATAAAAAAAATTACGATTATGTTGATGCAAGTACATATAATACATTTAGTGGCGCAAAGGCACGTGTGGATGATATATATGCTTGGTGCTTGCCTAATACGAGTTCAGAACCAAGCTGGAAATATAACAGTACAGGAGCAGCTGATCTCCAATCTAAGTCTACAGAAGAGTACAGTGGGTTTGGATCATTTGTAGATCCTGATGCTCCGATGACTAGCCAAAGTGGAAATAATACGGTTCCTGATTATTTCCATAATAGTGGTAATAATATTCAGGCAAGTGTTTGGGGGCGTATTCGTAATTGCAATGATGTTATTTATGGTATAGAGAATAGTACTCTTTCAGAAGAAGAAAAGAATGAACTATTAGGACAGGTCTATTTCTTTCGTGCATGGTGTTACTATAATTTAGTGAAGTGGTATGGTGGAGTGCCCATAATTACGGAAGTGCAGGAGCCAGTGGCAGGAGCTATTGTTCCTCGTTCTACGACAAAAGCTTGTATTGATTTTATTTGTGGAGACTTGGAACGTTCTGCACAGTTACTTGCTTCATTTACAGAAAATGGCGGATGGCCTTCTAGCGATTTTGGACGTGTTACTTCTGGTACAGCACTTGCATTGAAAGGACGGGCTCTTTTGTTATATGCAAGTCCACTGTTTAATCGTAAAAATGACGTAGAACGCTGGAGGAAAGCTTATAATGAAATTACGACTGATCTACCTAGAATAAATGCTTGTGGCTATGGTTTAGTTAATGAAAGTAATGTCGGAACGAATGCTTCAGGCTGGGCGAATGTATTTTCTATGGTTGATGGTAATACAGAAGCGGTATTTGTAACGTTGTATAATGACATAGCGACGGGGGGAGTACCTGATTTTAGCAAAAATAATTCATGGGAACATGGTATTCGACCATCAAATGCTATGGGAGGAGGTGGTAAAACTCCTTCAGCCATGATGGTTGATATGTTCCCTATGGCTGATGGTAAGAGACCTTCTACATGCAATACTTATACTACATTAGAGCAATCTTCTATCGTTTATGATAAAAATGTTCCGTTTGCTAATCGTGATCCTCGTTTTTATGCATCGATCTATCATAACGGATCAATCCGTTATTTGGATCAACCGAATGGAGATGTTGTAGAAACATATGTGGGTGGAAATTGTGGTATATCTGATAATGTGACAGATATTCGTTATACCCGTACTGGATATTACATGCGTAAATTCAATAATTTCAAATCCGGAATTGGGCAGGATGCAGATGGGCTTATGCGTATTTTCCGTTTGGGCGAGTTGTATTTGAATTTTGCAGAGGCGGCTTATCAGGCTGTAGGCCCGGATGTTCAGGTCGCTTCAAAAGTAGGGGCAGAAGCATTGTCTGCCAGAGATGCAGTTAATAAGATCAGAACTCGTGCCGGTATGCCGGTTTTATCTGCCGGTATGTCGAAAGAAGCTTTTGAAAAACGTTATAGGAATGAACGGCGTGTGGAATTGGCATTCGAGGAACATCGTTTCTTTGATGTTCGTCGTTGGGAAATTTTAAGTGAAACAGACAATTTTGTGACGGGAATGAAAATTGTAAAAGAAGATGATGGAACTTTCACTTATAATCGAATCAAACTAGCATCCCGCGGAACAAATACTGATAAATATTTGCTTTACCCGATTAAACAAACAGAAGTGGCTAAGATGCTGAAACATACGGGTACTAACTGGCAGAATCCGGGATGGTAATTGAGAATATAATTAAAAAAAGCATACAATGAAGAAATATATTCTATTCATAATGTTCATCTCGCTTTTTATATATGGATGCGACGATGATGACAATAATAAGGGAAATATAGATCCTGTCACCAATGTGGAGTGCACACCTTTTATTGGTTCTGTGACATTGAATTGGACGAATCCGACAGAGGCCGATTATTATTATACATTGATTTCTTATCAAAATTCTCAGGGAGAAAATGTGAATAAAAAGGTTAGTAAATATAGTGCTGATACAAGTAATAACGTATCGGTAGTTGTTGGAGGATTTACGGATACGGAAGAACATGAGTTTGTTTTAACCTCTTATGGTTATAGTGGAGCATCCTCTTCGTCCGTAACGGTGAAAGGCATTCCTCTTGGCATAGAGAAGGCTAAAGATTATGTGATTGAAACTGTTGGAATAGAGTCTGCCAGTGGAGGGGCTAAAATTACCTGGACGAATGAGACATTCGTAGGTGTCGACTTAATAGTTTCATATTTAGATAAAAAGAATGTGGAGCAGGTAGTTACGATTAATGCAACTCAAACAGGGGCATATACTGTTACCGGTTTTATTGCTGAAACAAAATTGACGGTTTGTGCAGTGAATCAGTCAGATGGCAGTAAGTCTGTTGAAAGAGAGTTTATGATCACTCCGACCATAGATCCGGATGATATCGTTTATCCGGATGTGGAATATGTCACTTTCCAGGCAAATATGAATGATATGACATTAGTTGCTTTTAATCCGGAAAATTCGAATGAATATACAATTGTTACGACCGGAGGGGATCCTTATATTTATTCAAACGGTTTGTCTGCGGCAAAAGAAGGTTCTACTATGGTGTTCCGATATAAGTCTACTAAGAGTGTTAAACTTCAGATATTCTGGTGTACTTCATCTTCCGGACCGTCTGAAGCCAATTCGACGACGATAGAGTTTCCGGCAGCAGAGGAATGGACAACATTTGAACAAGATTATACAGCAGGAATGGCTACTGTCGGCTGGGGTAGTTCTGGTGATTATATGCGTTGTGATTTCGGCACTAATGCAGATGTGACAATAAACATCAAAAATATACGATTTAAATGATTTTTCGATAAATCTGAATAGTAGAAGAGGGTGTATGCAGATAATTTCCGAAAAAAACTTTGTAGCACCCTCATTTATATCTATGAAAAGTAATTTAAATATATCTTTAGATGTTATTTTCATCAGATATAATAAATCAAGGAATATATGAAGTCAAAGAGTGCTTGTTTTTTGTTGTTTTTTATTTCTCTTTTTGAGTTTATGGGATGTACTGAAGGCTATTCCGGAGGTAAAGTGAAAGTGGTGGATTTAAAGTGTCGTGATTTGGTTAACCCGGAAGGGGTTGATGAAGCTGTTCTTAGTTGGCGCATCGAGTCAGAAGAGAATAATGTTACTCAATCTGCCTGGGAAATAGAGATTGCTTCTTCCCGAAAAGACTTAGAGAAGGGAAATACTATTTGGAGTTCAGGGAAGAGGGAATCGGAGCAACAAGTGAATGTTCGTCCGGATGTCGCTGTACTGGAAAAAGGATCGCTTTATTGGTGGCGTTTACGTATTTGGGATGGAAAAGGGCAAGTGACAAGCTGGAGTGAACCAGCATCTTTTTCCCTGGGACTAAATACGTCTGATTGGAAAGCGAAATGGATAACTTCTGTTTGGGAGCAAGATAGTCCGATGCCTTATTTTCGTAAGGTATTTAATACAGAGAAGACCGGAACGAAACTACAGAGAGCTGTTGTTTATTTTTGTGGTTTGGGATGTGGTGATCTTTATTTGAATGGTCAACTCGTCGATAAAAAGAGGATTCTCGATCCTGCTCAAACGAATTATGAACAGTATGCTTTGTATTCAACATTTGATATCACATCCGGATTGGTAAAAGGCGAAAACTGTTTAGGTGTGATGCTCGGCGAAGGTTGGTACGGACAAGACAAGGTATGGCGATCCTCTTTTCAGATTGCAAATGGAAATAACTTATGAAGATGGTTCTAAGGAAACGATCGTTTCGGATGAATCCTGGCAATGGATTCCCGGACCAGTATTAAAAGGTAATATTTATGAAGGTGAAGTTTATGATGCAACAAAGGAAATCAAAGACTGGTCAAAGACTGGAATTTTAGCGGATAATTGGAATGAGGCTGTGCTGGCCGAAAGCAATATTCCGATAGATTTATATCCTCAGCTTATAGAACCTATCCGTTTAAAAAATGAGATTAAAGCTGTGAAGAAATGGAAAGATCCTTCCGGTAACTGGGTATTTGATTTTGGAGTGAATATTGCCGGTGTGCCACAAATAAAGGTAAAGCAACCCAAAGGGACGCATTTGAAAATGCGGATGGGAGAACTTCTTCGTGAGGACGGTTCGGTAGAATATAATACGACTGGCGTATTTGCAACAGGTGTCGTACAAACGGACGAATACATCTGTGCCGGAAATGGGCAGGAGGTTTGGAATCCTCGTTTTACATACCATGGTTATCGTTATTTAGAACTTTCCGGTATGGTGACGGAACCCGAATTGGATTGGATAAAAACGATACTTGTACATACCGATGTTAACAAGAGAGGAGAATTTGAGTGTTCGGATCAACAGATCAATAAGTTGCATGAGCTGGCGATCAGGACAATGCTAAGTAATACGCATGGTCTACCGACAGATTGCCCCCATAGAGAACGATGTGGCTGGTTAGGAGATGCACATGCCGTAGCTCCTTTCGAGAATTATAATTTTGACCTGAATAATTTCTGGATGAAATATATGAAGGACATAAGTTCCACCTCTTCCGTTTTTGAAAAAAATACACTTCATCAAAAGCTTTTCAATACAATCTTCTATTTTGCAGATAAAGCACCGGGAATCCCATATATGATCGCTCCGGGAAAACGTCTTTGCGGGGTTGCTTCTCCGGATTGGGGGACAGCTGTTGTTCAATTACCCTGGTATACTTATTTGTACTTTGGAAATGAGGAACCTTTACGTACATATTATCATGAAATGAAACAATGGGTGGAACATGTGGAACATTTGTCGGTTAACGATACGCTTCCAACCAGACATATTGTGCCTTATGGTTTGGGGGATTGGTGTCCGCCGGAAGGAAACAATACGATTGATTGTCCTGTCCCATTAAGTTCTACCGCCTTTCATTATTTAGACGCATCCATTATGGCTAAAACAGCGGCTATATTAGGTAATGATGACGATACTGAATATTTTAACGATTTGAAAAATAAGATAGCTGCAGCTTTTGTTTCTGAATTTTATGACAAAGAAAATAAAACGTTCGGAAGTCAGACTGCTGATGCGATGGCTCTTGATTTTGGGTTGGTTCCAGCAGGAGACGAGAGAGCTGTTTCTGATGCAATAGTCAGAAATATGAAGGAGAAGTATAATAATTTCATGCATACCGGGATCTTTGGTTTGGGACGTATCGGACAAGCCTTATCGCGTTTTGGCAATGGTAAAGCTTCATGGGATATGTTTACTAAAACAGGCGAAAATAGTTTTGCTTATATGTGGACGGATGCAGATGCGACCTCTCTTTGGGAAGTTCTTCCGATAAACAAGAAGAGTAAGGAGGTATGCTTAACCGGATCTTCACTGAATCATCCCATGCAAGGAGGTTATGATACCTGGTTTTATGAAGATATAGCGGGGATACGCCCGGATATATCAGGGCCGGGATTTAAAGTAATACGTTTTGAACCGACAATGACTTCCTTTTTAAATTGGGCGAAGGCATCGATAGATACGTCTTATGGGAAAACAGAAAGCGAATGGTCTCAGAAAAATGATCGGTTGATCTGGAAAATAACATTACCTCCCAATACTTCAGGTATTGTTGCTTTACCCGATAATAAAAAGATAGATG
>ENA-OYOM01000147-OYOM01000147.1-human-gut-metagenome-genome-assembly--contig:-NODE-147-length-7418-cov-10.443162_pt1 | contig 7418 bp, 5 predicted proteins | sample MGYA00244034_ERZ653178 | MGnify/ENA primary metagenome ERZ653178 (study PRJEB26926, sample SAMN06165428) | human gut metagenome | biome: ENVO:00009003; feature: ENVO:2100002; material: ENVO:00002003...
TCTATGACGAACTTGGACGATTGGCTGTACAAGGCACTACTGCATCTACAAGTGATGTCAGTAAAATCCATGTCTATGCGCTATACACGGGGGCAGGCATTCTGGACGGTTACCAGCTGAATGGCACTACTTTTACCGCCAAGTCCCTGCTCATTACCAATTTCTATGATGACTATACTTTCATAGAGAAGCAAAACGCCTCAGAGCAGAGCATTTTGCATCTGAACGCAGCCCAAGCATTGGACGCTGCGTTTCCTTCCAACAGTTCCCCCAATGCTAAGGGATTCTTGACTGGGAAGAAAGTATATACATCAGATGGTACGAATAGACATGAAATCTCCTCTATGTACTATGGTTTAAAGGGAAGAGTGGTACAAACACATTCCAGCAACTTGCTTGGAGGAAGTGAACATTTCTACACCTCTTATAACTACATAGGTTCCCCTTTGAAAACCAAGCACATTCATAGCGCAAGTGGCAAGAAAGCCATACAGGAATGCTACGAATATGCCTATGATCATGCTGGAAGACAGACAATGGTTAGCTATGCCATCAATGGCTCCGCCAAAAGAGTATTATCAACAACTGAATATGACGATTATGGAAGAATTGCCAAACAGACATTATTGGGCAAAGAGTGCATCAACAACACCTACAACATCCGGAGCTGGAAGACTGAGATAAGTAGCAAGAACTTTACCCAAACGCTTGTCTATAACAAAGCAAATGGCTTTGTTATACCTGGAACCGCACAGTACAATGGCAATATATCAGCCATGAGTTGGAAAACTGGAAACAACATAGAGAAAGGCTACAAGTTCTCCTACAACCGTCAGGACATGCTGACCGATGCCGACTATGATGAATTCAAGACACGCGTGTTGAAGGCTAACTTCCAGTACGACCGTGAAACAGAAAAGTATCTCAAGGACTTGGAAAAACTCGCTAAGTTTGAAGGCTACTACGATGATGCCAAGGCAGAGTTTGAGGCTTTGAAGAAAAAGCTGAGCCATAATGTGGCAAAGGATCTGGATTATAACAAGGATTACATCAAGCATCTGTTGGAAAATGACATCGTTTCTGCCTATTATTTCCAGCGCGGTGCCATCCAGAATTCCATGCGTTACGACAAGCAGATTAAGGAAGCAGTAAAATTGCTGAATTCTCCATCAGAATACGAAAAAATACTGCATCCTGTGAAGAAATAAGTACAAAAACGTGCACAATCGATTAAAAATGTGCACGTTGCGAATAAAAAGTTGCATTTTTTTTGGCTAATCACAAAAATATTTGTAATTTTGCAACGTTCAGTGGAATGAGGGGCTCACAAGAGTTCCTCATTTTATTTTAATAAGGTATATATGATTGATAAAAACGTCGTAAAAAAATTAGTTGAAGAATGGCTCCAAGATAAGGAATATTTCTTGGTAAGCATTGAAATCAGTCCCGACGATAGAATCGTTGTTGAGATTGACCATGCCGATGGAGTATGGATTGAGGATTGTGTTGCCTTGAGTAAGTATATTGAGGATCATTTGAACCGTGACGAGGAAGACTATGAACTCGAAGTTGGCTCTGCAGGCTTGGGTCAACCGTTCAAAGTTCCGCAGCAGTATATCAATTTCATTGGCAAGGAGGTAGAGGTGCTTGATGCCGACGGCAAGAAGGTGAAGGGTATCTTGAAAGCTGTTGAAGGAAATGACTTCACAGTTGGCGTTGAAGAAAAGGTAAAGGTTGAAGGTAAAAAACGTCCGGTTAAGCAGGAGGTTGATCACGTTTACCAGATGGATAAAGTAAAATATACAAAATACATAATTAGTTTCAATTAAGTTATGGCTAAAAAAGAGCAAGAATTGACAGCGAGTATGATTGATACATTCCGCGAGTTTAAAGAAACAAAGAATATCGACCGTACTACATTGGTAAGTGTATTGGAGGAGAGCTTCCGTAATGTACTTGCCAAGATTTTTGGTAGTGACGAAAACTTTGATGTCATCGTGAACCCTGACAAGGGTGACTTCGAAATTTATCGCAACCGTATTGTTGTTGCTGATGGCGAAGTTGAAGATGAAAATAAGGAAATTACACTTTCTGAGGCTCGTAAGATTGAGCCGGATTACGAGGTTGGTGAGGATGTAAGTGAGACGGTTGACTTCAATAAGTTTGGTCGTCGTGCCATCTTGACTCTTCGTCAGACTTTGGCTTCCAAAATTCTTGAGTTGGAGCATGATTCACTCTACAACAAATACAAGGATCGCGTAGGTCAGGTTATCTCTGGTGAGGTTTATCAGGTTTGGAAGCGCGAGGTTCTGATTGTAGATGATGAGAACAACGAGCTCATGTTGCCTAAGACTGAGCAGATTCCTGGTGATACTTACCGCAAGGGTGAGACTGTTCGTGCGGTCATCCTTCGTGTAGACAACGAGAACAATAATCCAAAGATTATCTTGAGCCGTACTGCTCCAATCTTCCTGCAACGCCTGTTGGAGGCTGAGGTTCCTGAGATTGCAGACGGTCTGATTGCAATCCGCCGTATCGCCCGTCTTCCGGGAGAGCGTGCTAAGATTGCTGTTGAAACATTCGATGAGCGTATCGACCCGGTTGGTGCATGTGTAGGTGTTAAGGGTAGCCGCGTTCACGGTATCGTTCGCGAACTTTGCAACGAGAATCTCGATGTCATCAACTACTCAAGCAATACCAAACTCTTCATTCAGCGTGCGTTGGCTCCAGCCAAGGTTTCTTCAATCAATGTTGATGATGAGAACAAGAAAGCAGAGGTTTACTTGCAGCCTGAGGAAGTTAGTTTGGCTATCGGCCGTGGCGGTATGAACATCAAACTGGCTTCTATGCTTACAGAATATACCATCGATGTATTCCGTGAGGTAGACGAGAATGAGGCCGATGAGGATATCTACTTGGATGAGTTCTCTGATGAGATTGACCAGTGGGTTATCGATGCTATCAAGGGCATCGGTCTTGATACTGCCAAGCAGGTACTCAATGCACCTCGCAACTTGCTGATTGAGAAGGCCGACCTCGAAGAGGAGACCGTTGATCATGTACTCAGCGTGTTGCGCGCCGAATTCGAACAATAATTCCCTTGCCAGCGAGTGCTTGCAGGGAATCTAACTTTAAAAATAGGAGAATAAATAATTTATGAGCATCAGATTAAATAAAGCACTACGTGAATTAAATATAGGACTTCAGACGGCAGTTGAATTCCTAGAGAAAAGAAAAGACCTGGGAGATGTCAAGGCAGAACCGAGCTTCAAACTCACCGACCAGCAATACAAGGCATTGAATGATGCCTTCAGTCAGGACAGAGAGGTTCGTGATCAGGCTGAGAAACTCTTTACCAAAAAAGCAAAAGATAAGAAGCGTGCGCCAGAGCAGAAGGACAATCGCGCTGAAAGCTTGTTGGAGTCTAATGGACGGCAGCAGTATAAGCCGCTGGGAAAGATTGACTTGGACAATATCGGTAAGAAGCCTGCTGCAGAGTCTGTTGCGGAAAAGCCTGAGACTGCTGCCGTCAGTCCTGAGCAGAAGAAAGACGCTCCTAAGGCTGAGCAAAAGAAGGAACAGAAGCCACAACAGGCTTCTCAGCATAAACAGCAAATGAAACAGGAAAATCATCAGAAATCACAGCAGTCAAACGCTCAGATGAATAAGCAGAATGTTCCTCAGGGAAAGAAAGAGCATCATCATGCTAAGAATGAAACTGCACAGCATTCTGCTGGCGCAGCAGATAACAGCGTGTTTACTCTCAAGAGTGAGAAGAAGTTTACTGCTAATGAGCCTAAGGTGTTGGGCAAGATAGATTTGTCTTCCCTCAACCAGAGCACTCGTCCTAAGAAGAAAACCAAGGAGGAGCGCCGCAAGGAACGTGAGGAGAAAATGGCTCAACAGCACAATGAGCGCAAAAAGCGTGTTCGTATCAACAAAGAACGTGTTGACATCATTGCCGAAGCTAAGAATAATGGTGGAGGTAATGGCAACAACGGCGGTAATAACAAGAAGAACAAGAACCGCAACAGAAATAATAACAATAATAATCGCGGCAATAACAACAACCGCAGCAACCAGCGCCAGATCGAGGTTGATGACGAGGCTGTAGCACGCCAGGTTAAGGAGACTCTTGCACGTTTGACCAGCAAGAGTCAGAACAAGAAGGGTGCTAAGTACCGTAAGGAGAAGCGTGAGGCTGTTCAGGAGAAGTTGCAGGATCAGGCTCGTCAGGAGCAGAAGGAAAGCAAGACCCTGAAACTTACTGAGTTCGTTACCGTTAGCGAGTTGGCTACGATGATGGATATCAGCGTTACTCAGGTTATCTCTACGCTGATGGGCGTAGGTATCATGGTATCTATCAACCAGCGCCTGGATGCAGAGACCATCAATATGGTAGCTGAGGAGTTCGGTTTCAAGACCGAATACGTGAGTGCCGAGGTTCAGGAGGCCGTGAGCGAGGAAGAGGATGATGAGAACGACTTGGTTCCACGTGCTCCAATCGTAACCGTCATGGGTCACGTAGACCATGGTAAGACCTCTTTGCTCGACTATATCCGCAATACCAATGTGATTGCCGGTGAGGCAGGTGGTATTACCCAGCATATCGGTGCATACAGTGTTACGCTGAACAGTGGCCGCAAGGTTACCTTCCTTGATACTCCAGGTCACGAGGCGTTTACCGCCATGCGTGCCCGTGGTGCCCAGGCTACCGATATCGCCATCATCATCATCGCAGCCGATGACTCTGTGATGCCTACCACCAAAGAGGCTATCGCTCATGCCCAGGCTGCCGGTGTGCCTATGGTATTCGCAATCAACAAGATTGATAAGCCAGGTGCTAACCCAGACCGTATCCGTGAGGACTTGGCTAACATGAACCTGCTCGTTGAGGAGTGGGGTGGTAAGTATCAGTGCCAGGAAATCAGTGCCAAGAAGGGTATCGGTGTTCACGATTTGCTCGACAAGGTGCTCCTCGAGGCTGACATGCTCGACTTGAAGGCTAACCCTAACCGTCGTGCTACAGGAACCATCATCGAGTCTTCTCTCGACAAGGGTCGTGGATATGTTTCTACCGTATTGGTTGCCAACGGTACCCTGAAGGTAGGCGACATCGTACTCGCCGGTACTTCTTGGGGGCGTGTCAAGGCGATGTTCAATGAGCGTAATGCCAACATCAAGTCAGCAGCTCCTGCTGAGCCAGCTATCATCCTCGGTTTGAATGGTGCGCCTACTGCAGGTGACCAGTTCCACGTAATCGAGACAGAGCAGGAGGCTCGCGAAATCGCCAACAAGCGTGAGCAGCTGCAGCGTGAGCAGGGCTTGCGTACTCAGAAACGCTTGACCCTGGGTGATATCTCTCACCGTATCGCACGTGGTGAGTTCCATGAGTTGAACGTCATCGTGAAGGGTGATACCGATGGTTCTGTTGAGGCTTTGAGCGACTCATTCATCAAGCTTTCTACCGAGAAGGTTCAGGTGAACGTGGTGAACAAGGCTGTGGGTCAGATTTCAGAGAACGACGTGATGCTGGCATCTGCTTCAGATGCAGTCATCGTTGGTTTCCAGGTTCGTCCATCTGCCGATGCTCGTAAGGCTGCCGACCGTGAGGGTGTTGAGATCAACACATACTCTATCATCTACGATGCTATCGATGATATCAAGAGTGCGATGGTTGGTATGCTCGACAAGGTGAAGAAGGAAGTCGTTACCGGTCAGGTTGAGGTTAAGCAGACCTTCAAGATTTCTAAGGTGGGTACTATTGCCGGTTGTCTCGTTACCGAGGGTAAGGTACACGCTAAGGATAAGGCTCGCGTCATCCGTGACGGTATCGTGATACGTACAGCAGAAATCGATGCCTTGAAGCGTTACAAGGACGATGTTAAGGAGGTGGTTACCGGTATGGAATGCGGTTTGAGCCTCGTCAACTACAACGATATCCAGGAGGGCGACGTTATCGAGACCTTCACTGAGATCGAGGTAGAGCAGAAGCTTTAATAAAGTGAAGAGTGAAGAACGAAAAGCGAAGAATTCATTTGTTTTTCGCTCTATCATATATATAATAAGGTAGGGATGAGTCCTCAGCGGCTTATCCCTATTTAGGGTTAAAATAACGAACGGTTATTCTAAATAACAATGGCAGAAATAGAGAAAGAACAGAATCAGGTTGTCAAGGATGTGATAGACCAGAAATACGAGTATGGTTTTACCACCGATGTACATACTGAAATCATAGAAAAGGGTCTCAACGAGGATGTTGTGCGCCTGATCTCGCAGAAGAAGGGAGAGCCAGACTGGATGCTCGAATTTCGTCTGAAAGCCTACAATTACTGGAAGACGCTCAAGGAGCCAAAGTGGGGACACGTTCACGTGCCACCTATTGACTACCAGGAGATTTCATACTATGCCGACCCTTTGGCAAAGAAGCCAAAAAACCAGGAGATTGATCCTGAGTTGGAGAAAACATTCGACAAACTCGGTATTCCTCTGGAGGAGCGTCTGGCTTTGAGCGGTACCGCTGTAGATGCCATCATGGACTCTGTGTCGGTGAAGACTACCTTCAAGGAGAAACTCCGTGAGAAGGGCGTCATCTTCTGCAGTATTGGTGAGGCTGTGAAGGAGCATCCTGATCTGGTAAGAGAGTATCTGGGAACCGTGGTTCCTTATCGTGATAACTTTTATGCAGCCTTGAACAGTTGCGTATTCAGTGATGGCTCATTCGTTTATATTCCTAAGGGCGTCCGCTGCCCGATGGAGTTGAGCAGTTACTTCCGCATCAATGCCCGTAACACCGGTCAGTTTGAGCGTACATTGATTATCGCTGATGATGATGCCTACGTTTCTTACCTGGAGGGATGTACAGCGCCAATGCGTGATGAGAACCAGCTCCATGCGGCTATCGTAGAGATTATCGTCAAGGACAATGCTGAGGTGAAGTACTCTACCGTTCAGAACTGGTATCCTGGTGATGAGCATGGTAAGGGTGGTGTGCTGAACCTGGTAACCAAGCGAGGCGACTTGCGTGAGCTGGACTCAGGTAGAGACGGGTTCTGCGATTACCTGGAAGTATCCTTCCTGTATCTTGCGTGGCGACAACTCTGTAGCTGAGTTCTACAGCGTAGCTGTTACCAACAACTATCAGGAGGCTGATACCGGTACCAAGATGATTCACATGGGTAAGAACACCAAGAGTACCATCATCTCGAAGGGTATCTCGGCAGGTCATAGCCAGAACTCCTATCGTGGTCTGGTTCGTGCCACATCCAATGCCGATAATGCGCGCAACTACAGTTCCTGCGACTCCTTGTTGCTGGGCAGCGATTGTGGAGCGCATACCTTCCCATATATGGATGCCCATAACGACACAGCCGTGTTCGAGCATGAGGCAACTACCTCGAAGATTTCAGAAGACCAGA
>ENA-OYOM01000149-OYOM01000149.1-human-gut-metagenome-genome-assembly--contig:-NODE-149-length-7400-cov-12.778353_pt1 | contig 7400 bp, 8 predicted proteins | sample MGYA00244034_ERZ653178 | MGnify/ENA primary metagenome ERZ653178 (study PRJEB26926, sample SAMN06165428) | human gut metagenome | biome: ENVO:00009003; feature: ENVO:2100002; material: ENVO:00002003...
TCCGGGAATGGATTCGAGGCGGAGCTTATTAAAGAGGGGGAGCACTATGATTATTTAACCCGCCTTCGATGGAAGGGATGACACTTATAGAAGGATTCCGATAAACTTGTCGTATGATTTTCAAATTCTTGGGGCAAGATGCTGCGTATCTTGCCCCAAGAAAAAAATTAGGCCATTGAACCGCCTACTATATCCAACAGTTCATTGGTAATAGCCTGCTGACGACTCTTGTTGTACATCACCGTCAGATCCTGCAACAAATCATTCGCATTGTCTGTAGCAATCTGCATAGCCATGGTGCGGGCGGCATGTTCGGAAGCATTCGAATCCAGTAATACCGTGAACATCTTCATACAGAACATCTTCGGGAGCAATTCCTCCATCACCACATCTACAGACGGTTCCACAATATAATCGGGTATCCTGCCTTTGTCCTTCTCTTTCTTCTCTTGTGTCAAGTCTATCGGAAGATAAGTTTCACGCGTCAGGACCTGTACTGCTGTAGAACGAAAATGGTTGTACAGCAACTCCACCTTGTCTATGTCACGATGCAGAAAGCGCCTCATCAAGTCCTCTGCCAAGGCGGAAGCTTCCTGATAAGAAGGTTTATCCGCCATATGCTGGAAATCGCCTTCGGCCTTGAATCCCAATTTCTTCACACCTTCCGCTACCTTTCTGCCTACCGGATACAAAAGCACATTCTCCATACCCAGGGACTTGTATTCATCCAGAATAACCGTCAGATGCCTGATGATATTTGCATTGAACCCGCCACACAGACTGGTATTGGAGGCAAACACGACGATAGCCACACGCTTCACTTCACGTTTCACAATGAAAGGAGACTCCACCTCACTACCCGCACTCAGAAAATTGGTCAGGATGTGATTCAGCCTTCGTTCGTAAGGAAGCATGTTTTCTATGGCAGCCTGCGCCTTATGCAACTTGGCAGAGGCTACCATCTTCATAGCCGAAGTAATTTTCCGCGTATTATTTACTGAGGCTATTCTTCCTTTTACTTCTTTCAGTGATGCCATGACTATTCGTTCACTTTAAATGGTTGAGCCGTATCAGCTGCTACTTTCTCTATAATTGCAGTTACATCATCATTTATCACACCGCTTGACAATACATCAAGTACATCTTTCTGATGGTCGGCACGCATCATTTCTAGGAATGATTTCTGGAAATCCTGCACCTTATGCAAGGGTACATCACGCAGCAAACTATGTGTACCACAATAAAGAATGGCTATTTGTTCTCCGACAGGCATCGGACTGTACTGCGGCTGTATCAGCAACTGGTTGTTCTTACGTCCCCGGTCGATAGCCATTGCCGTTACAGGATCCATATCACTGCTGAACTTGGAGAAAGCCTCCAGTTCGCGATATTGTGCCTGATCTATCTTCAATGTACCTGCCACCTTCTTCATGCTCTTGATCTGGGCACTACCTCCCACACGGGATACGGAAATACCCACATTGATAGCCGGACGGAAACCCTGGTTGAACAAATCGGTTTCAAGGAATATCTGACCGTCTGTAATGGAAATGACATTGGTTGGAATATACGCGGAAACATCACCTGCCTGTGTTTCAATAATAGGCAATGCGGTCAGTGAACCACCTGCCTTTACCTTGCCTTTCAAGCTGGGTGGAAGGTCATTCATTTGTTCGGCCACTTCCTGCTGGTTGATAATCTTTGCCGCACGCTCCAACAATCGTGAATGCAGATAGAAGATATCACCCGGATATGCCTCACGACCGGAGGGACGACGCAGAATCAAGGATACTTCACGATAGGCTACGGCTTGCTTTGACAAGTCATCATACACTACCAAGGCATCCCGGCCGGTGTCACGGAAATACTCTCCGATAGCCGCTCCGGCAAACGGAGCAAAATACTGCAATGCAGCCGGATCGGCAGCAGTGGCAGCTACCACTATGGTATAATCCATCGCACCGCGTTCACGCAACGTATTCACCAGACTTGCTACAGTGGAACCCTTCTGACCAATGGCTACATAAATACAATATACAGGTTTTCCCGCTTCATAGTTGGATTTCTGATTCAAAATCGTATCTATAGCGATAGAGGTTTTTCCGGTCTGACGGTCCCCGATAATCAACTCACGTTGTCCACGCCCGATAGGAATCATGGCATCCACCGCTTTCAATCCCGTCTGCAACGGCTGGTTCACCGGCTGGCGGAAAATTACCCCCGGTGCTTTACGCTCCAACGGCATTTCGTATAACTTCCCGCCAATCGTGCCCTTTCCATCCAGAGGTTCCCCCAACGGATCGATCACACGTCCTAACATGCCTTCACCCACACGGATAGAAGCAATACGCCGGGTACGCTTTACGGTATACCCCTCTTTGATCTTATCTGTAGGTCCCAGCAGCACGGCTCCCACATTATCTTCTTCGAGGTTCATTACAATAGCTTTAATGCCATTGTCGAATTCCAGCAATTCGTTTGCTTCGGCATTCCGCAACCCATAAATACGTGCCACGCCATCACTGACCTGCAACACCGTACCTATCTCATCGAGCTGCACACGCGTATCGATGCCTTCAAGCTGACGACGCAGGATATCGGATACTTCGCTTACTTTTATATTTTCAGACATAATTATATTTACGATTTGACTATTTACGATTGAAATTAGAAAATTAGTGAACGGATAACTCTTGATATTTACGATTAGACGATTGACGGATTACGATTGAAATTACTCTGATTCGCGATTTGATTCGGTTTGATAATGCCGAGTACCTCCAATCGTTAATCGTAAATCGTCTAATCGCAAATCCCTACACTATTCTTCTGTTCTTATCAATAAACTGTTGTTTCACACGCTTCAACTGGGTAGCTATGCTGGCATCCAAGCGATAATCATTGATATCGAAAACAAAACCACCTTCAATAGACGGGTCTACCACAGTTTCCAACTCCATTTGCGCATGAAGAATCGCACCGGCAGAATTACGTATCCGTTCTTCCGTTTCCTTATCGACAGGTACCGCCGTGATAAGTTTGCCTACACCGATGTGTTTCAGCTTCCTGTACAAATCCAGAAAAGACAGGCAAATAAATTGCAGGAACTGTTCGCGATTGTTCTTCAGCACCAATGTGATAAAGCGGGAAAAAGTACGGCTTACTCCTTGATCACCGGTAGCAGCCGCACAAATCAACGAATACTTCTCACGGATATTCAGCACAGGATTTGACAGGGCTTCTTTCAAGTTCGGAAAAGCAGAAAGATTTCTCGACAGCATCTTCATCTCTTTGTAAAGCGTATCCTCTGCACGATTTTCTTTTGCATATTCAATCAGTGCTTTCGCATAGCGCATTGAAACAACTCCTATATCCATACTTCATTCCAGTTAATTCTTATTCAATACTTCGTCCAGCATCCGGTCTATCATCTCCATCTGCTCACGTTTGTCATCCAGATTCTTACGGATCACTTTCTCGGCAATATCCACCGAAAGTATGGCAACTTGCCGGCGGATATCACGGATTGCCTCGTCCTTTTCTATCTGGATCTGCTTCTTCACCTCGTCCAGTTCTTTCTGGGCGGCAGCTTCTGCCTGCTTACGGGCTTCGTGAATAATCTTATCACGCTCCTGCATAGCCTCTTTCAAGATACGTCCCTGCTCCTTGTTAGCGGCAACCACGAGCGCTTCGCCCTGTTCCTTCAATTTAGACAACTGGGCATTGGCTTCCCTGGCCACCTCCAGAGACTGGTCGATGTAGGTTTTACGGCCTTCCACCATCTTAACGATGATGGGAAAACCATATTTCGCCAATACAACGAACACAATCCCAAACGAGAGGAACATCCAGAATAACAGGCCACTATCGGGTAATAACAATGACATAAGGCTATTTACAATTAAATGATTTACAATTTACGATTGAGAAATCGATACACATCATTTGTCCCGGCATCTTATAAGAAGAATACCAACAAACAAACAACGACTGCCAACAGAGCCACACCTTCAATCAAAGCGGCAGCAATAATCATATTCATACGGATATCGCCCGAAGCTTCCGGCTGGCGTGCAATAGCTTCCATAGCCGAACCACCGATTTTACCAATACCCAAACCTGCGCCGATTACGGCAAGACCGGCACCAATAGCTGCTCCCAACTTTCCGATAGCAGCACCAGCGGCTGCTTGTAATAAGACTGATAGTAACATAATTTTCAGTTTTAAAATGGTTTATATTATTAATTTAAAATTCAAGAATAACATGACTTCACCCGACCGTTATTTATTCAGCTATTTATTTAGCCACTTCTTCGGCCTTGCTCCCCTCTTGTGCCAAACCGATAAATACGGCAGACAACATGGTGAAAACATAAGCCTGTATGAATGCCACCAACAGCTCAAGTGCATTCATAAAGATATTAAACAAAACCGAAGCAACGGTCAGTGTCCCGTTCAATGCGGGCCCCATACTTGCCGAAATAAAGATCAGACAGGTAAGTACCAACATAGCCATATGCCCCGAAAGCATATTCGCAAACAGACGGATCATCAACGCGAAAGGCTTGGTAAACACTCCGAAAAATTCGATAAACGGCATCATCGGTATAGGTACTTTAAGCCACCAGGGTACATCGGGCCAGAATATATCTTTCCAATAATGCTTGGTACCGAAAATATTGACGGCCAGAAATGTACAAATGGCCAATACCATTGTGATGGCAATGTTTCCGGTCACATTCGCTCCACCGGGAAAGAAAGGTATCAGTCCCATGAGGTTATTGATGAAGATAAAGAAAAAGGCAGTCAGCAGATAAGGAGCAAACTTCTTATAATTAGGTCCTACGCAACTCTTTATCACATCGTCGTGTATCATCATAATGAACATTTCCATGAAACCGACAAAACCACCGGGTGCCAATGCTCCCTCTTCGCGCTTGCGATACCAATGCGCCACGCTCAAAACAATGACCAGCAACAATACACTGTTCATCAACAACGACAAAGTGACCTTTGTAATTGAAATGTCCCACGGACGAACCTGTTCACCGGCCTCATTGTATTCCACGATCTTCCCTTCATACTTGCTTCCGGAAGGAGCAATGGAAAAGCCCTCATACGTTCCTCCGTTCTCTTCAAGCCGTGAGGAAAGAAAAGTGTGCCAGCCGCTATTCGAACTGTACACGATTACCGGCAACGGAATTGTGATATGTGTGTTGCCCCAGGTAGTGATATGCCATTCATATGAATCTCCGATATGCCCGAAAACGATACTTTTCACATCAACCGTGTTCTCTTTTTGTTCGCCGGGTGTGATCTCCTCCTGCGCCAGTGCAGGAAGCGAAACAAGCAGCCCCAACGCGAAGAACAATCCTGTGAATATGTTACGCAACTGTTTCATTTTTATTCTTATTTTTCTTTTTCCGTTTCTGATTCAACTCAAAAGAGAAGAAGAACCAGGTTTCGAATATCAGATATATCAAATAGAACGAGATAAACGTCAGCAGAAAGGCTCTGGCTTCTTCGCGAACGGCAAGACAATAAATCAATACCAGAATCAGCGAAAGAATCATTTTTATCATCTTCGTTGCCAGATACAACAGTAACATTCTCTGTGGAGCATGTCGGCGGCAAGCGTCGAACATATAGATGCTAAACAGACCAAAGAAGTAAAAATAGACCGGAATAAACGGATACCCTCCGAAATAATGTCCTGGCAAAGCGAAGTGTAGAATGACAGCTCCGAGTGCCGCACTTATTACTGCAAATAAGGTATGCAAAAAAATAAAATTCCGTTTAGTTTTACTAATATTCACCATGTTACTGTGTTTTTCTGTAAGGTTATAATCTCGTTTTTTTCAATCTTTTGATGCTTAGTCTTTGTGCCGGTGGGGAACTTCCGTCAGGAAACACACGCGGAAACCGTACCGTCACTCATTTCGACAAAACCGCCCTGAATATCCATCGTGTGCTCTTCTCCGTCCATCGTCGTGTAACTCAACGTTCCCTCTTTCAACGACGAAACAATGGGCGCATGCCCGGGGAGAATAGAAAACGAACCGATCATTCCCGGCAATGTGACAATCTTCACATTTCCGTCGAATATGCTCTTTTCGGGCGATACTATACTCAAATGCAGTTCTTTCATCATGCTATCTTTTTATTTTTTTGCTGCCTGTTCCAGCAATTTCTTACCTTTCTCTATTGCCTCCTCAATGGTTCCGACATTCAAGAAAGCCTGTTCGGGAAGATAATCCACTTCTCCTTCCAGAATCATCTTGAATCCCTTGATAGTGTCTTCAATACCCACCATCACACCCGGAACGCCTGTAAACTGTTCGGCTACGGCAAACGGTTGTGAAAGGAAACGCTGCACACGACGGGCGCGGTTCACCACCATCTTGTCTTCTTCCGAAAGTTCCTCCATACCGAGGATGGAAATAATGTCCTGCAATTCCTTGTTACGTTGCAGAATTTGTTTCACTTGCTGCGCTACGTCGTAGTGCTCCTGACCAACAATGTGCGGATCGAGGATACGTGACGTAGAAGCCAACGGGTCTACCGCCGGATAAATACCCAGCTCCGTAATCTTACGATCAAGTACGGTAGTGGCGTCCAAGTGGCTGAAAGTCGTTGCAGGAGCCGGGTCGGTCAAGTCATCGGCAGGCACATACACCGCCTGTACGGAGGTGATAGAACCTTTGCGGGTAGACGTGATACGTTCCTGCATCGCACCCATTTCCGTAGCCAGCGTAGGCTGGTAACCAACGGCGGACGGCATACGTCCCAAAAGGGCGGACACTTCCGAACCTGCTTGTGTGAAACGGAAGATATTATCGATAAAGAACAAGATATCGCGTTTCTCACCTTCTTTTCCTGCGTCGCGGAAAGATTCCGCTACCGTCAGTCCGGACAATGCCACAGAGGCACGTGCGCCCGGAGGCTCGTTCATCTGACCGAAAATCAGAGACACTTGCGATTTCTCCAGTTCGTTATAATCCACTTTCGAAAGATCCCAGTGACCTTTCTCCATTCCTTCTTTGAATGCTTCGCCGTAACGGATTACACCGGATTCAATCATTTCGCGCAGCAAGTCGTTACCTTCACGGGTACGTTCACCTACTCCGGCAAATACAGAGAATCCGTTATGTTTCTTGGCGATATTATTGATAAGTTCCTGAATCAATACAGTCTTTCCTACACCGGCGCCGCCGAACAAACCGATCTTACCACCTTTGGCATACGGTTCGAGCAGGTCGATCACTTTGATACCTGTGAAGAGCACCTCTTGCACAGTGGTCAAATCCTCAAACTTAGGGGGTTCGCGATGAATGGAATATGCACCTTTGCGGTCGAGTCCTTTCATACCGTCGATCGAATCACCGACTACGTTCATCAG